>Ga0134125_10000309_pt1 | contig 67502 bp, 56 predicted proteins | sample KB31751_FD_96464 | JGI IMG/M metagenome (GOLD analysis project Ga0134125, IMG submission 96464) | Terrestrial soil microbial communities with excess Nitrogen fertilizer from Kellogg Biological Station, Michigan, USA - KB3-175-1 | ecosystem: Environmental > Terrestrial > Soil > Unclassified ... | reverse complement strand
GCGCGCGCGCGACGCCGTCGTCAAGGATAAGCGCCAAGCGCTGCTCAACGTCATCACCCCTTACTGACAACCAAGAACAACACGGAGTGCTCCCTTGCGTATCGACGCCTACACCCATTTCATGCCGAGCCGCATGTTCAAGAAGCTGGTCGACAGCGGCTATCCCGACATCGGCAAGCGCATGCGCGGCGTGCCGTGCATCCACGACCTCGATGCGCGCCGCAAGGTCGTCGACATGTTCCCTGACTACGCGCAAATCCTCTCCTACCCGATGCCGCCGCTGGAGGTGCTGACCAAGGGCGACGGCAAGCAGATCGAGGAGAACGCCAAGCTCATCAACGACGAACTCGCCGAAATCTGCGGCAAGTACGGCTCGCAGTTCCCCGGCTGGGTGGCGCAGGGCGCACTCGGCGCGCCGGACGCCGGCGTGGCGGAAGCACAGCGCGCGGTGAAGAACGGCGCGCTCGGCGTGCAGATCTACACCAACGTCGCCGGCAAGCCTCTCGACGATCCGGCCTTCGAACCTTTCTTCGCGGCGATGGAGAAGCTCGACAAGCCGATCTGGCTGCATCCGGCGCGCGGCGCCAACTTCGCGGACTACGCCAGCGAGACGAAATCGAAATTCGAGATCTGGTGGGCGTTCGGCTGGTCCTACGAGACCGCGGCGGCGATGGCGCGGCTGGTGTTCTCCAAGATCATGGACAAGTACCCGAAGCTGAAGGTCATCACCCACCACTTCGGCGGCATCGTGCCGATGCTCGAAGGCCGTATCGGCCCCGGCTGGGACCAGCTCGGCGCGCGCACCTCGGACGAGGACCTGACCGTGCTGCTCAAGAGCCTGAAGAAGCGGCCGCTCGATTACTTCAAGCATTCGTTCTACGCCGACACCGCGACCTTCTCGGCCGAGCCGGCGATGCACGCCGGCCTCGCCTTCTTCGACCTCGACAAGATCGTGTTCGCGTCCGACTGCCCGTTCGATCCGGAGAAGGGCACGATGTACACGCGCGACACCTTGCGCATCCTCGAAGGCATCGACATGCCGAAGGCCGACAAGGACAAGATCTGGCACGGCAATCTGGAGCGCATCACCGGCACGAAGCTGGTGAAGTAGGGTCATTCTCGGCGTCATGGCCGGGCTTGTCCCGGCCATCCACGCCTTCGGCCACAGCAGCGAAAAAAGACGTGGATGCCCGGCATAAAGCCGGGCATGACGGATGCAGAATTGCGCTCTCCGATGAAAATCCGAGACGCTTCTGCTAGTCTCACACCCATGGCGCTGACCCACCCAATCGGCCTCGACGAGCCTGAAGACACGCCCGCCGCGCAGCCCGCGGCCGACGCCGGCCATGTCACGCCGGTGATGGCCCAGTACGTCGAGATCAAGGCCGCCAATCCGGACTGCCTGCTGTTCTACCGGATGGGCGACTTCTACGAATTGTTCTTCGAGGACGCCGAAGTGGCCTCGCGCGCGCTCGGCATCGTGCTGACCAAGCGCGGCAAGCATCACGGCCAGGACATTCCGATGTGCGGTGTGCCGATCGCCCGCTCGGACGAATACCTGCACCGGCTGATCGCGCTCGGCCATCGCGTCGCCGTCTGCGAGCAGCTCGAGGACCCGGCCGAGGCGAAGAAGCGCGGCGCAAAGAGCGTCGTGAAACGCGACGTGGTGCGGCTGATCACGCCGGGCACCTTGACCGAGGACTCGCTGCTCGAGGCCCGGCGCAACAACTACCTGCTCGCGGTCGCCCGCGCCCGGCTGTCGTCAGTCGGCGAAGAGGCGCGCTTCGCGCTGGCCTGGATCGACATTTCCACCGGCGAGTTCCGCATCTGCGAATGCGAGCAGATATCGCTTGCCGCCGAGATCGCGCGGCTTGAGCCGGGCGAGGTGCTGGTTTCGGATGCGCTGTACAGCGACGCCGAACTGACGCCGCTGTGGCGTTCGCTCGGCGCGGTGACGCCGATAACGCGCGACGTGTTCGATTCCGCCACCGCCGAGCGGCGGCTGACGTCGTATTTCGCGGTGGCGGCCAGCGATGCCTTCGGCGCGCTGACGCGGCTCGAACTCACGGCCGCCGCCGCGGTCGTCACATACGTTGAGCGCACGCAGCTTGGGTCACGTCCGCCGCTGTCGCCGCCGGCGCGCGAAAGCGCGGGCGCGACCATGGCGATCGACCAGGCGACGCGCGCCAATCTGGAGCTGACGCGGACGCTCGCCGGCGAGCGCCGAGGCTCTCTCCTCGACACCATCGACCGCACCGTAACCTCCGCCGGGTCGCGCCTGCTGGCGCAGCGGCTGGCCGCACCTCTGACCAGCCCGCCCGCCATCGATCGGCGGCTCGACGCGGTCGCCGCCTTCGTCAGTGACGCGGCCACGCGCGCCGATACGCGATCGCAATTGCAGGCCGCGCCCGATCTGGCCCGCGCGCTGACCCGGCTCGCGCTCGGCCGCGGCGGACCGCGCGATCTCGCCGCCATCCGTGACGGCATCGCCGCTGCGGCAAAGCTCGCGCAGTCGCTCACGAGCCTGAAGGACGCGCCGGTCGAGATTTCCGGCGCGCTCGCCGCCTGCCGCGCGCCCGACGCCGCGCTGGCCCGCGAGCTGGCCGACGCGCTCGGCGATGAACTGCCACTGATGAAGCGCGACGGCGGCTTCGTGCGCGAAGGCTACGACACCGCGCTCGACGAGACGCGGGCGCTACGCGACGAATCGCGCCGCGTCATTGCCGCGCTGCAAACGCGTTACGCCGACGAGGCCGGCGTCAAGGCGCTCAAGATCCGCCACAACAACGTGCTCGGCTATTTCGTCGAGGTGACCGCGCAGCACGGCGAGAGACTGATGGCGCCGCCGCTCAACGCCTCGTTTATCCATCGCCAGACGCTGGCCGGGCAGGTGCGTTTCACGACCACCGAGCTTGGCGAGCTGGAGGCCAAGATCGCCAGCGCCGCCGACCGCGAGCTCGGCCGCGAGCTCGACATTTTCGAGAAACTAGCGAGCGCGGTGATCGCCGCCGGCGACACGATCAAGCGCTGCGCCGATGCGCTCGCCGCGCTTGACGCAGCCAGCGCACTGGCCGCGCTCGCCGCCGAGCGCGATTATGCGCGGCCGGAGATCGACGACGGCCTTTCCTTCGTCATCGAGAGCGGCCGTCATCCCGTGGTCGAGCAGGCACTGGCGCGCGACGGCACGCCGTTCGTCGCCAATGACTGCGATCTCTCTCCTCCGGCCCCACCCTCCCCTCTCCCGCAAGCGGGGGAGGGATTGGGAGGAGGTGGCCGCATCTGGCTGCTCACCGGCCCGAACATGGCCGGCAAGTCGACCTTCCTGCGGCAGAACGCGCTGATCGCGATTCTCGCGCAGATGGGCTCGTTCGTGCCGGCGCGGCATGCGCAGATCGGCGTCGTCGACCGCCTGTTCTCGCGCGTCGGCGCCGCCGACGATCTGGCGCGCGGCCGCTCGACCTTCATGGTCGAGATGGTCGAGACCGCCGCCATCCTCAATCAGGCCGGCCCGCGCGCGCTCGTCATCCTCGACGAGATCGGCCGCGGCACCGCGACGTTCGACGGCCTGTCGATCGCCTGGGCGACCGTCGAGCACCTGCACGACGTCAACCGCTGCCGCGCGCTGTTCGCGACGCACTACCACGAGCTGACCGCGCTCTCGGCGCGACTCAATCGCCTCCATAATGCGACGGTGAAGGTGAAGGAGTGGAAGGGCGAGGTCGTGTTCCTGCACGAGGTCACCGCCGGCGCCGCCGACCGTTCCTACGGCATCCAGGTGGCGAAGCTTGCCGGATTGCCCTCGGCGGTGATCGAGCGGGCAAAAGTCGTGCTCGCCAAGCTCGAGCAGGAGGACCGCGCCGCGCCGAAGGGCTTCGAGGACCTGCCGCTGTTCGCGGCGAACTACAAGCCCGCGGAGGCGCTCGTGGTTGACGAGGGGCTCGCGGCGGCAATTGCCGCGCTGCATCCCGACGACATGTCGCCGCGCGAGGCGATGGACGCGCTCTACCGCCTCAAGGAACTGCTGGGCAAATCGGGGACGGACTGACGATGAACGTCGCCGAGCGCACGCGCAGCAACGCTCCCGCCGAGGCCACGGCCTGGCTCGAGCGTTTCGCGGCGGCGTTGCACGCCGGCGATGCGGACGCCGCGGCGGCGCTGTTCATCTCTGACGGCCTGTGGCGCGATATCCTCGCGTTCACCTGGACCATCGAGACAATGTCGGGCCGGGCGGCAATCGCCGCACGGCTGAAGGACACGGCCGCGCGCTCTGCCGCCACGGACTTCCACATCCCGGCGCAGCGCACGCCGCCGCGCTGGGTCACGCGCGCCGGCACATCGTGCATCGAGACCTTGTTCGCCTTCGAGACCGCGCTCGGCCGCTGTAACGGCGTGCTGCGGCTGGTGCCCGATCCGCAGGCGCCAGGTGCACTGCGCGCCTGGACGCTCATCACCACGATGGAGGAACTGAAGGGCCACGAGGAGGCGTTCCGCCGCCGCGCGCCCGACGACGGCGCGGGACTGCGCGATTACGGCGGGCCGAACTGGCTCGATCGCCGCCGCGCCGCCGCAGCCTATGACGACCGCGAGCCGGCAGTGGTGGTGGTCGGCGCCGGTCAGGGCGGCCTCTCGCTCGGCGCGCGGCTGACGCAGCTCGGCGTCGACACCTTGATCGTCGACCGCCACGCGCGCGTCGGCGACAACTGGCGCAAGCGCTATCACTCGCTGACCCTGCACAACGAGCGGCACGTCAATCACCTGCCCTACATGCCGTTTCCGCCGACCTGGCCGACTTACATCCCGAAGGACATGCTGGCGAACTGGTTCGAGGCCTATGCCGACGCGCTGGAGCTCAACATCTGGACCGGCACGGAGCTGATCGGCGGTAGCTACGACGAGACGCAGCGCCGCTGGAACTTGACCTTGCGCCGCGGCGGCGGCGAGAGCGTCGTCCATCCGCGCCATCTCGTCTTCGCCACCGGCGTCAGCAGCATCCCCTACACGCCAGACCTGCCGGGGCTGAAAGAATTCGCCGGCGCTATCTCGCATTCCGGCACGTTCGATCATCCCGCGCGCTGGAAGGGCAAGAAAGCGCTAGTGCTCGGCACCGGCACCAGCGGTCACGACGTCGCGCAGGAACTCAACACCTGCGGCGCCGACGTGACGATCATCCAGCGCAGCAAGACCTACGTCGTCAGCCTGCCCGAGGCGCAGAGCGTCTACGCCATCTACAAGGAGGGCATTCCGTTCGAGGACTGCGACCTGCTCGCGACCTCGTTCCCCTACCCTGTCCTGCAACGCTCCTATCAGCTCTCGACCGAGAAGAGCCGCGCGGTCGACAAGCCCCTGCTCGACGCGCTGGCGAAGACCGGCTTCCGCCTGCACTTCGGCGAAGACGACACCGGCTTCCAGATGATGTATCTGCGCCGCGGCGGCGGCTATTACTTCGACGTCGGCTGCTCGGAGCTGATCATCTCAGGCGCGGTCAAGCTTCTGCAATTTTCCGACATCGACCGCTTCGTCGCGCAGGGCGCGCGGCTGAAAGACGGCCGCATCGTGCCGGCCGACCTGCTCGTGCTCGCGACCGGCTACCTGAGTCAGCAGGACGCGGTGCGGCACTTCCTCGGCGACAGAATCGCCGACAACGTCGGCCCGGTCTGGGGCTTCGACGCGGGCGGCGAACTGCGCAACATGTGGCGGCGGACGGCGCAAGCCGGCCTCTGGTTCACCGCCGGTTCGCTCGCGCAATGCCGCATCTTCTCGCGCTATCTGGCGATCCAGATCAAGGCGATCGAGGAAGGCGTCGTCGCTTAAATCGCGAGACGCCGGTTGCGCAGCAGCCACAGTGCGCCGTTCCAGGCGACACCGAGGCTCAGGCCCACGAGATACGACCACCACACACCGAACGGCACGGCCATATAGTGCACGGCGAGCAGGCCTAGCGTCAGCCCGATCAGCGGCGCCTGGATGTGCGCGGCGGTGCTCGCGGCGGCCGGGCCGCCGACCCGCGTGTGCAGGATGACGAAGAACGAGCTCATGGCGATCGGGAAGAAGGCGAACAGGCCGGAGGCGAACGAGCCGATCGAATAGCTCGCGGTGGTGACGACGATGACGACGAAGGTGACGATACCGGCGCGCCAGGCGAGGTCGGCGCCGGTCAGGTGCACGCGGCCCTTGGCGCCGCCGTTACCGCGGAAGCGGGAACCTGCGGCGATGGCGAGCGGAAAGACGATGACGTTCGACAGCAGCGCGGTCTCGACGGTCCATGGAACGAAGCGCGACGATAGCGCCAGAAGCAGCCATACGGTCAGCGCGCCGCCGAGGCTGACCGGGAGCGAGCGCTTCTGCGCCAAGGTCGCATAGGTCAGCGCGAACAGCGCACCGATCGCGTTCGAGACGATGCTGCCGACGGCGCCGGCGGCGATGAACTGCGGCGGATGCTCGAGCGCGAGGATGATCATGGCCGCGCCGCCCGCGGTCGGCAGCGCGGCGATCAGCGCGCCGATGAACGGCCCGGAGCGCTCGACGACGACTGACGCGGCGACGACGATGCCCGCGGTCATGGCGATCTTCAGCAAAAGGCCGAGCAAGAAGGCGAGCATCGTCTACACCCTTATCCCGAAACGCCGCGCCTGCCAGATGCCGACGCTGTAGCCGACCGACACGGCGAGCGCGATCGCCAACCCCGCCCATTTGCCGAGCGGCTCGGCGGTGAAATGCAGCACGGTGCAGGCGACGCCGAAGCCGGCAAGCCCGAGCACGGCGTTGGCCATCACCGCCGCGGTCGGCCTGCCGCCGGCGCGGTTGTGCAGAATGAGGATGATGCTGGTCAGCACCACCGGGAACACCGCGAGCAGGCCGCTGGCGTATGGCCCGATGCGGAAGCTGAAGGTGACCAACACGCCGACCAGCACCGAGACGAGCCCGGCGCGCAGCGCGTAGTCGTACCAGCGGCGGCGCAGGCGGATCATCGGCACGTGCCGCAGCGGCCGCACCAGCCAGAGGCCGGCCACCAGGACCAACACGTTGAGCAAGGCCGCTGGCGCGATCGACCAGTGCAGTGCATTGATCGCCAGCGCCAGCACGATCCATACAGCATAGGTGACGCCGAGGCTGACCGCGAGCGTGCACTTCTGCGCCAGCAGCGTGTAGACGCAGGCGAAGGTGGCGTTAACGGCGTTGATGGCGAGGCTCGCCACCGCGCCCTGGGCGATGAAATGCGCGTCGTGATCGAGCGCGAGGAAGACGTAAGCCGGTCCCGCCCCGATCGGCAGCGTCGCGACCAGCCCGCCGACCAGCGGCCCGGCGCGCTCGGCCGTCACCGTCGCCGTCACGACGAAGGCGGCGGTGATGGCCATCTTGAGGATGAGGATGAGCGCGAAGGAAAGGTCGGGGGACATTGCGTGAATGTCTATACGCCGATTCTAAACTGTCGTCCCCGGCGAGCGTTCGCGAGGCCCGGGATCCACACTCCGCAGCAGACGCGAAACGCTGTGGCGGTCATCCGGCAAGCGCGGCCCAGGGAGACGTCATCGCCGCATCGTGAAACAGCAGCAGGCTGCCCAGCGCATCGGCCGCGCCGATGCACACGATAGCGCCGTTGTCGCACAGCGGGCGAACGCGCGCCGCGTCGAGCACGCCACGCACCAAATCGAGGTTCGTGCAGCGCAGCGCCTGTCCGGCCATGACCGGAACATTCGGCAACGTGAAACCTGAAATTCTGGAGGTGAAATCCGGCTGCGCAAGCAAAATGCGGCCGCGATCGAGCGGCACCACGCTGAGCCGCCCTTCCTCGCACGGCGCGCGTCCGGCGAAGCGCCCGAAACGCGCCGCCGCCTCGCGCCGGTCCTTGACGACCAGCAGGATATCGCCGAGCGCGCCGGCGCCATTGGCGAGCAGCGGCGCGTGCTCGTCCCAGGTCAAGTCCGGCGTATGGCAATAGGCAAACTGCACGCGCCCTTCCGGCATCACGCCGGGCTGCGGCCGCAGCACCGACCAGCGCACCTCGCGCATTCCGTCCGGCGTCTGCTTGTGGCGGCGCAGGTTGACGACCTCCTGCATCGCGAAGCCTTCCGCCATCAGCCGCTCGCGCTGCGCCGGGATGTCGGCATGCGACAGCGCGATGAGATGCAGTCCGGCGTAGCGCGCAAGCGCGGCCTTCAATTGATCGGCGAGCGGCGTGTCGTGTGTCGCCGCCAGCACTTCGAGGAAACCGCGGCGCAGGATGGCGAGCCGGTTCGACGTGCCGGACGGTTTCAGCCGGCCGTCGGCGTCGGCGTTCTGCTGCAAATTGACGGGCGAAACGGCAAAGCCGAGGCGCTCGAGCTGCACCCCGGCCGCGCCGATGTCGGCGGTGAAATAGCCGACGTGATCGAGGAAGACCTCGTCGCCGACCGGCAGCTGCGGGCCGGCCCATCCTTGCGCCACGTTCAGGCTGGCTCGGGTTGAAGGACAACCCGTCCGACGATCTTGCCGGCGCGCAGGTCGGCCATCGCCTCGTTGACCTGCGCCAGCGGCCGCGTCGCCACCGGCACGTCGGGAAGCCCGGTGCGCTTGATGAGGTCCATCAGCTCGGCCATTTCCGGCACGCTGCCGACGTAAGAGCCCTGCACGGTCAGCGCGCGCATCGGGATCGGCGGCAGCGACAATGTGATGTCGCCGCCATAGAGGCCGACGATGACGTATTTGCCGCCCTTGGCGAGGCTGTCATAGCCCATGCGCGCCGACTGCGACGAGCCGACGAGATCGACTACGCCCCAGGCGCCGCCATTGGTCAGCGCCTTGATCTGGTCGAGGGCGTCGGCGGCTCTCGCATCGACAACAGCCTTCGCGCCGGCCTTCTTGGCTGCATCGCGCTTGGCCGGATCGATGTCGACGACGATGGCTGAATGGCCGCCCATCTTGCCGTGCAGCGACAGGCACATCAGGCCGAGGCCGCCGGCGCCAATGATGACGGTCGGCTCGCTCTTGAGCGTCGTGATCTTCTTCAGCGCGCCGTAGGTCGTCACGCCCGAGCAGGCGAGCGGTGCCGCGCGCTCCGGCGACATGTCGCCGATATCGAACAGGTAACGCGGGTGCGGCACCATCATGTGCGTGGCGTAACCGCCATTGGAGAAGACGCCGAGGCTGCGCATCGCGGTGCAGAGATTGTCCTCGTTGCGCAGGCAGGGGCCGCATTTGCCGCAGCCGATCCACGGATCGGCGAGCATCTTCTGCCCGACCTTGACGCCCTTCGCCTCCGGGCCGACCGCGACCACCGCGCCGACGTTCTCGTGGCCGAGGGTCAGAGGCAGCTTCATGCCGCGCTCCTGCAGGCTCAGCTTCTTGCCGCCGCCGAGATCGAAGAAGCCTTCGGACAGATGCAGGTCGCTGTGACAGACGCCGGCCGCCAGCACCTTCAGCAGGACTTCCGTTCCCTTCGGCTCAGGCGTCGGCGCCTCGTTGCACTGGAGGGGCTGGCCACAGACGCAGACCTGAAACATGCGCATCGCGTTTTCTCTCCCGCTCGAATGTCCGGCCGCAGGGAACCACAGTCCGCGCCGCGCGTCACCCCGCGCCGGAATGACCGTATTTTAGGCAGTTTCCCGCGGCGATGGATATCTTCGCCGCGGGGCGGTGACACCCTCGCCGCACTCCGCTATTCCGGTTGCGTCATGGCCTCGCTTGCTTTCGACCGGACCCGTCCCGCCGCCGACGCGGGCGCGAAGGCCCGGGACCTCATCGACGCGGCGGCGATCGCGGCCGAGCTCGACGCTTTGGCCGCCGCCCGCACCGGCAGCGACGCCGACCTGCGCACGGCGGTCGCGCAGCGGCTGAAGACCGCGTTGCAAGAGGGCCGCGCCAGGGCCGAGCAGATCCTGCTCGACGACCGGCACGGCCGCGGCTGCGCGCAGCGCCTGTGCCGGATGGAAGACGAGATCATCCGCCTGCTCTACGAGTTCACCCGCAAACATCTCTATCCCTCGCAGAACCTGTCCGAAGCCGAGCGCATGGCGGTCGTCGCGACCGGCGGCTACGGCCGCGGCTTGCAGGCGCCGGGCTCCGACATCGACCTGTTGTTCGTTCTGCCCTACAAGCAGACCGCCTGGGGGGAGTCGGTCGCCGAGGCGATCCTCTATTGCCTGTGGGACCTTGGCCTGAAGGTCGGCCACGCCACGCGTTCGATCGACGAGTGCATCCGCCAGAGCAAGGCGGACATGACAATCCGCACGGCGATCCTCGAGGCGCGCTTCCTGCTCGGCGACCGTCCGCTGTTCGACGAGATGGTCAAGCGCTTCGACGAGGAGGTGGTGCGCGGCACCGCCGCCGACTTCGTCGCCGCCAAGCTCGCCGAGCGCGAGGAGCGGCATCGACGCAGCGGCCAGTCGCGCTATCTGGTCGAGCCGAACGTCAAGGACGGCAAAGGCGGCTTACGCGACCTGCACACCCTGTTCTGGATCGCCAAATACGTCTACCGCGTCCGCGAGCCGTCCGAGCTGATCGCACGCGGCGTGTTCGACCGCGGCGAGTATCAATTGTTTCGGCAGTGCGAGGACTTTCTGTGGTCCGTTCGCTGCCACATGCATTTCCTGATGGGCCGCGCCGAGGAACGGCTGTCATTCGACATCCAGCGGGAGATCGCGGTGCGGCTCGGCTACACCGAGCATCCCGGCCTTCAGGACGTCGAGCGCTTCATGAAGCACTACTTCCTGGTGGCCAAGGACGTCGGCGACCTGACCGCCATCCTCTGCGCCGAGCTCGAGGACAGCCACGCCAAGAGCGTGCCGGTGCTGAGCCGCGTGATGGCGCGGCTGCGGCCGGTCAAACGCCGCTCATTGAGCGAGAGCGACGATTTCATCGTCGAGCACAACCGCATCCTGTGCGCGCGGCCGAGCGTGTTCGAGCGCGACCCGGCCAACCTGATCCGCGTCTTCCGGCTGGCGCAGAAGCACAATCTCGCCTTCCATCCCGACACGATGCGCCTCGTGCGCCGCTCGCTCAAGCTGATCGACGCGAAGCTGCGCGAGGACGAGGATGCAAACCGCCTGTTCGTCGAGATTCTCACCTCGGAGAACGACCCCGAAACGGTGCTGCGGCGGATGAACGAGGCCGGCGTGCTCGGCCGCTTCGTGCCGGCCTTCGGCAAGATCGTCGCCATGATGCAGTTCAACATGTACCACCACTACACGGTGGACGAGCACCTGTTGCGCTGCATCGGCGTGCTGACCGAGGTCGAGCGCGGCGGCGTCAACGACGCGCCGCTCGCCAATGAACTGATGCACAAGCTCCAGCCGGGCAGCCGCGCCGTGCTCTATGTCACGCTGTTCTTGCACGACATCGCCAAGGGCCGGCCGGAGGACCATTCGATCGCGGGCGCCCGCGTCGCGCGGCGCTTCTGCCCGCGCCTCGGCTTCTCGGCCGCCGATACCGAATTGATCGCCTGGCTGATCGAGAACCACCTTGTGATGTCGAGCGTGGCGCAGTCGCGCGATCTCTCCGACCGCAAGACCATCGAGAATTTCGCCGCGGTGGTGCAGTCGGCCGAGCGGCTCAAGCTGCTCACCATCCTCACCACCGCCGACATCAAGGCGGTCGGGCCCGGCGTGTGGAACGGCTGGAAGGCGCAGCTCATCCGCACGCTCTATTACGAGACCGAACCGGTGCTGACCGGCGGCTTCTCGGAGGTCAACCGCGCTCAGCGCGTCATCGTCGCGCAGCAGGAATTCCGCGACGCCATGAAGGACGTGCCGGCCGACTGGCTCGAGACCTATATCGGCAAGCACTATCCGGCCTACTGGCTGAAGGTCGGCCTCGAGCACAAGATCGCGCACGCGCATTTCGTGCGCGCGGCCGAAGACGGCCAGAAGACGCTGTCCACCATGACACGGTTCGACGAGGAGCGCGCTGTCACCGAGCTGACCCTGCTCGCTCCCGACCATCCATGGCTGCTGTCGATCATCGCCGGCGCCTGCGCCATGGGCGGTGCCAACATCGTCGACGCGCAGATCTACACGACCACCGACGGCCGCGCGCTGGACACGATCTCGATATCGCGTGAGTTCGACCGCGACGAGGACGAGGAGCGCCGGGCCGCCCGCATCGCCGAGACGATCGAGAAGGCGCTGCGCGGCCAGCTACGACTGCCTGAGATGGTCGGCAAGCGCGCGGCACCGAAGGGCCGCATCCGCGCCTTCGCGGTCGAGCCGCTGGTCACGATCAACAATCAGTGGTCGCACCGCTACACGATGGTCGAGGTCACAGGGCTGGACCGCACCGGTCTGCTCTACGAGATGACGGCGACGATCTCGAAGCTCAATCTCAACATCGCCTCGGCGCACGTCGCGACCTTCGGCGAGCGCGCGGTCGACGTGTTCTACGTCACCGACCTGCTCGGCGCGCAGATCACGTCGCCGACGCGGCAGGCGGCGATCAAGCGTGCACTCGTCGCGCTGTTCGCGGCCGACGACGGCAAGAAGGCCGCGCATTAGGCCCGCCGCCCCGCGCGGAAGCGCCTATGTCAGGCTCACGACGCCATCACCTTCATTTCAAGCGGTAATTTTTGACGCACCCGCAGGGAACCGAGCCGATTTGGCGGCGTTTTCGGTCCTGAACTGACTTCGGGCGCCGGCGCTTCCAGCCGGACGGCCTTCCACCTTTGGACAAGAATTTGAACGGGACGTCACATGGACGCCACGACAGTCTTCTTGCCGCGCGCGAGTACCGGGGTCGCCGGTCTCGATGAGGTTCTCGGCGGCGGCTGGGCGCGCACCCGGATGCATCTGCTCGAGGGCAGCCCCGGCACCGGCAAGACCACCATCGCCCTGCAATTCCTGCTCGCCGGCGCCAAGGCGGGCGAGAGCGGCATCTACATCTCGCTGGCGGAGACCGAGCACGAGCTGCGCGACGGCGCCCGGTCGCACGGCTGGGTGATCGACCCATCCATCGAGGTGTTCGAGCTGGTGCCGCCCGATAGCGTGCTCGACCCGGAGCAGCACCAGAGCCTGCTCTATTCGTCCGATCTCGAGCTCGGCGAAGCCATCACCCGCGTGTTCGAATCGATCGAGCGGCTGAAGCCGCAGCGCGTCGTCATCGACAGCCTGTCCGAGATCAGGCTGCTGGCGCAAAGCTCGCTGCGCTACCGGCGGCAGATTCTCGCGCTCAAGCATTACTTCGCCAAGCACAATTCCACCGTGGTGATGCTCGACGACCTGACCGGCGAAACCAACGACCGCGCCGTACACAGTATCGCGCACAGCGTCACGCAGCTCGAGCAGCTCGCGCCGGTCTACGGCGCCGAGCGGCGGCGCATGCGGGTCGCAAAATGCCGCGGTCAATCGTTCCGCGGCGGCTTCCACGATTTCGTCATCGGCGCCGGCGGCGTGCAGGTGTTCCCGCGGCTGGTCGCGGCCGACCAGCGCAAGGGGTTTTCCGGCTCCTCGCTCGCCAGCGGTATCGCCGAGCTCGACACCCTGGTCGGCGGCGGCCTGCCCTCCGGCTCGAGCACGCTCTTCATCGGGCCGGCCGGCACCGGCAAGACACTGCTGGTCATGCAATATGTCCAGGAGACCGTCAAACGCGGCGATCGCGCGGCGATGTTCGTGTTCGACGAGGAACTCGGGCTGTTGTTCTCCCGCGCCAAGGGCATGGGCATCGACCTTGCCGGCATGCGCGAGGCGGGCAAGCTCGTCATCCAGCAGATGGATGCGGCCGAATTGTCCCCCGGCGAGTTCTCGCATCGCGTGCGCACGGCGGTCGACCGCGACAACATCCGCATGGTCGCCATCGATAGTCTCAACGGCTATCAGGCGTCGATGCCGGAGGAGCAGTTCCTGACGCTGCATATCCACGAGCTGCTGCAATACCTCAACCGCCGCGGCGCCTCGACATTCCTGACTTTGGCGCAATCCGGCATGGTCGGCGAGATGAAGACGCCGGTCGACCTCACCTATCTTGCCGACAGCGTCATCATGCTGCGCTATTTCGAGGCGCTGGGCCGCGTCCGCCGCGCCATGTCGACCATCAAGAAGCGCGGCGGCGCGCACGAGGATACCATCCGCGAGTTCCGCATCACCGCAGAGGGCGTTCAGGTCGGCGAGCCGCTGCACGAGTTCCAGGGCGTCCTGCGCGGCGTGCCGAGTTTCGTCGGCCGCTCCGACGCGCTCATGGAGCGCGCTTGAGCCCGCCCGCGCCCGTGCCGCTCGAGCGCGCGTTGATCCTGGCGCCGCGCGGCCGCGACGCGCTGGTCGCGCGCGACATCCTGCTCGACGCACAAACCTCGACGATCGTCTGCCGCGACCTCGAGGACATGTTGCAGCACCTGCGGCGCGGCGCCGATCTCGCCATCGTCACCGAGGAGGCGCTGCGCGGCGACACGCGGGCGCTGGCAGGGTGGGTCGGCGCGCAGCCGCCGTGGTCGGACTTTCCCTTCGTCGTGCTGACGCAGCATGGCGGCGGCGTCGAGCGCAACCCGGAGGCCGCGAAACTGACTGCGACGCTCGGCAATGTCAGCTTTCTCGAGCGGCCGTTTCATCCGACGACCCTGGTCAGCGTCGTGCAGACCGCGCTACGCGGCCGCCGCCGGCAATACGAATGCCGCCGCCTCAACGAGGAGCTCGAGGTGCGCGTGCAGGAGCGCACCGGCCAGCTCGCCGCCGCCAACCGGCAACTCGTCGCGCAGATCGAGGAGCGCGAGCGCGTCGAATCGACCTTGCGGCAGATGCAGCGGCTGGAAGCCGTCGGCCAGCTCACCTCGGGCGTAGCCCACGACTTCAACAACCTGCTGACCGTCGTGCTCGGCAATATCGGCTTCATCGAACGCGCGCTCGAACGGGCCGGCATCGACGGCCGCACCATGCAGCGCGTCGGCTACATGCGCGCGGCGGCCGAGCGCGGCGCGCGGCTGACCGACCAACTTCTCTCGTTCTCGCGCCGCCAGCGTCTCGAGCCCAAGGTGCTCAATCTCAACGACACCATCGCCGGCATGCGCGACCTGCTGCAGAGCACGATCGGCGGCAGCGTCTCGATCGAGACCGAGCTCGCCGGCGAATTGTGGCCGGCGCTGGTCGACCCGACGCAGCTCGATATCGCGGTGCTCAACCTCGGCATCAACGCGCGGGATGCGATGGAGATCGGCGGCACGCTCAAGGTCTCGACCGCCAACGTCACCCTCGGCCCGCCGCGTGCGGCGGAGGAGCCGGCCGCGGGCGACTATGTGGCGATCTGCGTCAGCGACACCGGCTCCGGCATGCCGCCGGACGTGCGGGCGAAGGTATTCGAGCCGTTCTTCACCACGAAAGAGGTCGGCAAGGGCTCGGGCCTCGGCCTGAGCCAGGTGCTCGGCTTCGCCAAGCAATCGGGTGGCGGCGTCAGCATCGAATCGGCGCCAGGCCGCGGCACCATGGTTCGTATCTATCTGCCGCGCGCCGACCGGCCGCCGAAGCGCGAGGAGGCGCCCGCGGGTGCGGGCGCGCCCGAACCACGGCCGGATGCGGCGATCCTCCTGGTCGATGACGACGCCGCGGTGCGCGATGTCACCGCCGCCATGCTGCGCGATCTCGGCTACTCGGTCCGCGAGGCGCCGAGCGGCGAAGGCGCGCTGGCGCTGCTGGGCGGCGGCGCGCGCATCGACCTCGCCGTGATCGACTTCGCCATGCCGGCCATGAGCGGCGCCGAACTCGCGCGCCACTTGCGCGCGGAGCGCCCGTCACTGCCGGTGCTGTTCGTGACCGGCTTTGCAGAGCGTGAGGCGCTGGCCGGGATCAGCGACCGCTACATCGTCAGCAAGCCGTTTCTCAACGGGGAGCTTGCCGAGAAGGTTCGGCTAGCTCTGACGTCGGCCGGCTGAGCCGCGACGTCAGACGATAAAGGTGTGAATGCCGAGCCGGCGGCGGACGACAATGAAGAGCGCCACCGACTCGAACACCATGGCCGCCGAAGTCGCCGCCGCCGCACCGAGGATGCCGTGCGCTGGGATGAGTAGCGCGCAGCCGGCGAGGTTGACGGTGAAGGCGGCGGCGTAGACGAGTGCGCAGGCGCGCTGCGAGTTGGCCATCGTCAATAGCCGTTCCGCCGGCCCGACGGCGGCCCGCGCGAGCGGACCGATCGCCAGAACGAACATCGCCGGATAGGCGCCGGTGAAGCTCGGGCCGAACAGCCGCAGCAGCGGCCAGCCCATCGCCAGAATCGCGACGGTCGCGAACAGCGACGGCCAGAAGGTCCAGCACACGGTCTTCGATACGAAATCGGCAAGCCCGGCATGGTCGCCGGCGAGATGGTAGCGGCTGAAGTGATGGCCGGCCGCGGCGCTCACCGAGAAGGCGACGAAGGACACCATCATCAGCGTGCGCGCCGCGCCGTAATAGTGCGCAACGTCCTGCGGCGGCCGGAACTGCTGCAGCATGATGACGTCGGTATAAGTCAGCAGCGTGTAGAAGCCCCACACCAGGATCATCGGCGTCGAGGTCGAAAGCCAGGAGCGGATCTCATAGCGCCGAGCGCCTGCCGGCACGACGCGGGCGAGCCGCCGCATCAGGATGACGACGTGCACAATCGAGGTCGCCGCCGCGGCGACGACGATGACCGTCATCACCGTGACCGCATCGGCCTGGAGACCCGCGGCAAGAGCGGCGCCGACCAAGGCGACGATCAGGAACGGACGCCAGAAGAAATGCGGCGTCAGCGCCAGGCCGATCCAGTTGTAGCTGCGGGCAATGCCGTCGAGCTGGATGCAGATGCTGACGAAGGGCAGCGCCAGGCAGGCGAGATAGAGCGGCGTGATCTCGCCCGGCGGCAGATGCGGCTTCAGCATCGTCACAAGCGCTGCTGCCAGCACCGCGCCGGCCAGCGCCAGCGCGAACACGAGGCGCCAGGAGCCGAACAGGAAGGCGCGCAGCCGCTCGTCGTCGTTCGAGGCCTTGTAGGTGGGGATCAGCCGTTGCGCCGCGAGCGGCAGGCCGAGATGGATCACATCGGCGGCGAGCAGCACCCAGGTCCAGACATAAACGTAGATTCCGAACTCGGTATTGCCCATCCAGCGCGCGAGCACGATCTGCGAGAAATAGACGGCGCCGGCGCTTGCCACGCGAATGACATAGGCCGCGCCGGCGGTGCGCGTCGTCACCGCGTGGTCGCCCTCCCCGCGCAGCATGCCGCGCAGGCGCGCGACGGCGGCGTGCGCGAAGGAAGCGCGCATCGGCGCATGCTCGATGTCGGCCTGAGCCATCCCTTCGTCCCAAAAGGCGAATGCGCATCCTGTGTACGGGCAGCCGGTTAAAATTGGCCTTGATCGCGCGCAGAAAGTCGCACCTGTCGTTCCGCCTTAACCGCGCCTTAACCACGCGGGCGCGGCTCCCGCCGCTTAAGGCCAACTTAAACCGGCCCCCGTAGCGTGCCGTTCGGGACCGGCGGCGCGCCTTGCGCCGCCTTCGGGTGACGAGTGGCGTATGGCACGGGGACAATCAGGCCCGCGGCGTGAGCCGACCTTCGAGTCCCCGGCGCCGCGCGTCGAGGCCGGTGAGCGCTCCTCCGGCGGTGACAAGCCGCGACGGCGCAAGCGCGGCAAGGGCAAGAAGAGGAAGGCCAGGCAACGCCCCCTCCTCGTCCGCCTCGCCTACTGGAGCGCAGTCGCCGGCCTGTGGCTGTTCGTTGCTGCCGCCGGCGCCGTCGGGTGGGTGGGTGCACACCTGCCGCCGATCCAGTCGCTGGAAATCCCCAAGCGCCCGCCGACCATCGAGATCGTCGACAGCGACGGCCACCCGCTCGCCCGCCGCGGCGACCTCGCCGGCCCGCCGGTGGCGCTGAAAGAGATGCCGCCTTACGTGCCGAAGGCCTTCGTCGCGATCGAGGACCGCCGTTTCTATGAGCACTTCGGCGTCGATCCGTTCGGCATCGCCCGCGCCTTCGTCGCCAACGTCCTGCATCGCGGCGTAGCGCAAGGCGGCTCGACCATCACGCAGCAGCTCGCCAAAAACCTGTTCCTGACGCAGGAGCGCACCATCACGCGCAAGCTCCAGGAGGTGCTGCTCGCGCTGTGGCTGGAGCACAAATTCAGCAAGCCGGAAATCCTCGCGCTCTATCTCAACCGCGTCTATTTCGGCTCCGGCGCCTACGGCATCGAGCAGGCGGCGCAGCGTTATTTCGGCAAGCCGGCGAAGCAGCTCACCATCGCCGAAGCGGCAATGCTCGCCGCCCTCGTCAAGTCGCCGTCGCGCCTGGCGCCGACCCGCAACTACAAGGAAGCCGAGAAGCGCGCCAGGATCGTGCTCGCCGCCATGGCCGATTTGCATTTCATCTCGAAAGGCAGCGAGCGCGTCGCGCTGGCGCAGCCACCGCGCCTGGCGGCGCAATCGAGCGGCGGATCGGTCAACTACGTCGCCGACTGGGTGATGGACGCCCTCAATGACATTCTTGGCCATGTCGAGGAGGACATCGTCGTTCGCACGACCATCGACGCCGGTTTGCAGGCCGTCGCCGAGAAGGCGCTTGACGAGGAGCTTGCCGCCAAGGGACCGAAGGCGAACGTGACGCAGGGCGCGCTGGTCGCCATGACGCCGAACGGCGCGGTGCGCGCGCTGATCGGCGGCCGCAATTACGGCGACAGCCAGTTCAACCGCGCGGTGTCGGCGCGGCGGCAGCCGGGATCGGCGTTCAAGCCCTTCGTCTATCTCACCGCGCTTGAGCACGGCCTGACGCCGGACACGATCCGCGAAGACAAGCCGATCAACGTGCACGGCTGGGCGCCGGAGAACTACGAGCACCACTATATGGGCGCGGTGCCGCTGTCGAAGGCGCTGGCGCTGTCGCTCAACACGGTGTCGGTGCGGCTGACGCTCGAAATGACGCCGCAGGCGGTCGTGCGCACCGCGCACCGCCTCGGCATCGCCTCCAAGCTTGAGCCGAACGCGTCGATCGCGCTCGGTACCTCGGAAGTCTCTCCGCTCGAGCTGGTCGGCGCCTACGCGCCCTTCGCCAATGGCGGGTTCGCGGTGATGCCGCACGTCATCACCCGTATCACCGACAAGGCCGGCAAGGTACTCTACGCCTTCCCGCAAGAGCAGCTCGGCCGCGTCATCGACCCGCGCTACGTCGCGATGATGAACGCGATGATGGAGCAGACGCTGACCATCGGCACCGCGCGGCGCGCGGCGCTGCCGGGCTGGAACGCGGCCGGCAAGACCGGCACCAGCCAGGATTTCCGCGACGCCTGGTTCGTCGGCTACACGCCCGACCTCGTCACCGGCGTGTGGCTCGGCAACGACGACGGCACGCCGACCAAGCACGTGACCGGCGGCACGCTCCCGGCCGACATCTGGAGCCGCGTCATGCGCGCGGCCCATCAAGGCGTACCGGTTGCCAGCCTGCCGACGTCGTGGGACGCCGGCATGTTCTCCGGCCTGTTCGGCAGCGGGCCGTCGCAGGCTCAGCAGCAGGCCGAGACCGATGGCATGGCGCCACGCCCGCCGGGCTCGATCCAGACCTCCAGCAATGCGCCCGTCCCGCGCCGCGGCGGCGGCATGGACGGCTGGCTGCTCGATAACCTGTTCGGGCGGCGCTAGGCCGATTTTCGCGCGCGGCGAACCTCGCGCGTCGCGAACCACAGCGCCAGGGTCACGCATCCCATCAGCGCGATCGCGCCGGCCATCGGCCAGGCGGTCTTGCCAAGCAACGCGACGACCACGGCGCCGCAAATGGCCGCCGCCGTCTGCTGCACGAACCCGAACAGCGAGAAGGCTGCGCCCGCGCGCTCCGGAAACGGCGTGATGGCGCCAGCGATCGACTGCGGCAGCACCATGCCGAAGCCGGCGAGGAAGATCGCGACCGGGATCACCACAGAGAGCGCCGAAGTCAGGCCGAGCGCGATCGACACGCAGCCGAGCAGGCCGCCCACCGCGAGCACGACGCTGCCGATGCCGAGCACGCCGTTGAGTCCCACGCGCGTCACGGTCCGCGCCGCGGCGGTCGTGCCGGTAAGATAGCCGAACGAGGCGATGGCGAAGACGAGTCCGAACATGAAAGGCGTCAGGCCGTAGAGATTCTGCAAGACGAACGAGGCGCCGGAGATCCAGGCGAACAGGCCGGCGTAACTGAACGTGCCGAGGGCGAGATAAGCGCGCCAGACGCGGTTCGACGCGACCACGCGGTAGGACGCGAGCATCGAGGTGGCCGCTTGCGTCTCGCGCCGCTGCAATGTTTCCGGCAGCAGCATCCACACCGCAGCAATGCCGGCGGCGCCGGCGACCACCAGCAGCACAAAGATTGACCGCCAGCCGAAGGCCGTCTGCAAGGCGCCGCCGGCGATCGGCGCGACCACCGGCGCCAGCGCCATCACCGAACCGATGACCGACAATTCGCGGCCTGCCCGCGCCCCGGAATAGAGGTCGCGCACGATGGCGCGCGTCAGCACCACCGCGCCGGAGCCGCCGAGCGCCTGCGCGGTGCGCGCCGCGATCAGCATCTCGATCGATGTCGACAGCGCGCAGGCGAGCGTCGCCGCCGTGAACAACGCGACCGCGGCGATGAGCACCGGCTTGCGTCCGCGCCGGTCGGAAATCGGCCCGTAGACGATCTGCCCGCAGGCGAAGCCGATGAGATAGGACGAGATGGTGAGCTGCACTTCGGAGGTCGAGGCGTGTAGTTGACGCGCGATGTCCGGCAGCGACGGCAGGTACATGTCGGTCGACAATGGGCCGACCGCGGTCAATGCCGCGAGCAAAGCTGTGAGCGCGAAGGTGCCCGGACGGAGCATGGTCAGGCCGCGTCGGCGCCGTAGCGGTGCAGGTCGCTGCCGTGCGCGTCGAGCCAGGCCTTGGCGCGGGCAACGTCCGGATAGATGCCCTCGACCAGCCGCCAGAAGCGGCGCGAGTGGTTCATCTCGACGAGATGCGCGGCCTCGTGCGCGGCGAGATAGTCGAGCACGAAGGGCGGCGCCAGGATCAGCCGCCACGAATACGACAGCACGCCGGTGGTCGAGCACGAGCCCCAGCGGCTGACCTGGTCGCGGATCGAGATGCGCTTGAAACCGGCGCCGAGCGCGGCGGCGGCGGCGCGGCTGGCGCGCTCGAGGTCCTTTTTGGCTTCTCGCTTGAGATAATCGCGCACGCGGCGCGCGACGTGCGGCGCCTCGCCGGCGACGCAGAGCAGTTGGGCGCCGTCATCGCCGCATTCGGCCCAGACCGTGCCGCGCGCGCCGCGGCGGTGCTCGATGCGATGCGGCACGCCGCGCAACGGCACCACGGCGCCATCTCCAAACGGCGCGGCATGCGGCAGGCGCCCGAGACGGGCCGCAATCCAGGCGCCCTGCTTCTGCGCGAAAATATTGGCCTCGCGCAGGCTGCCGCGCGCCGGCATCGACAGCACGACCTCGCGGCTCGCGGCCTTTATGCGCAGGGTGTAGCGGCGAGCCTGCGCGTGCCGGCGCACGCGCACTTCGTAGACCTCGCCCTCGAAGGCGACGGTGAGGAAGGACGGCTCCGGCGGCCGGCGAGGCAGGAAACGGCGCAGCATGAGTCAGGCCCGATTCGGCCCGCTCATTGTCATGCGCAGGTGCGGATGGTCAATGGCCCGAAATCAATGCCCGTTGACGCGGCGGCCGCCCTTGCCGGCGCCGTTGTTCGACAGCACGAAGTCGGCAATGCGCGGGGCGATCTCGGCGCGGAAGCGCGAGCCATTGAACACGCCGTAATGGCCGACGCTCTGCTGCATGTAATGCACGCGCTTGTCGGCCGGGATGTTGAAGCAGAGCTTGTGCGCCGCCTCGGTCTGGCCGACGGCGGAGATGTCGTCGTGCTCGCCCTCCACCGTCATCAGCGCGGTACGCGTGATCGCGGACGGCTCGATGCGGCGGCCGCGATGCGTCATCTCGCCTTTCGGCAGCGCATGACGGACGAACACGGTGTCGACGGTCTGGAGATAGAACTCGGCGGAGAGATCCATGACCGCGAGATACTCGTCGTAGAACTCGCGGTGTTTCTGCGCGGAATCGCCGTCGCCCTGGACGAGGTGCAGGAAGAGGTTGTGATGCGCCTCGATGTGGCGATCGAGGTTCATGCTCATGAAGCCGTGCAGTTGCAGGAAGCCCGGATAGACGTCGCGCATGAAGCCCTGGTGCGGGAACGGCACCTTGGTGATGACGTGGTTGCGGAACCAGTCGACGCCGCGATCGACCGCCAGCGCGTTCACCGCGGTCGGATTGATGCGCGTGTCGATCGGCCCGCCCATCAGCACCATCGAGGCCGGCGCGTAAGGATCGTTGTCGGCCTCCATCAGCGCCACGGCGGCCATGACCGGCACCGACGGCTGGCACACGGCGATGACGTGCGTGTCGGCGCCGAGCGTGTGCAGGATGGAGACGATGTAGTCGATGTAGTCGTCGAGATCGAACCGCCCGTCCGACATCGGCACAGCGCGGGCGTTAAGCCAGTCGGTGACGTAGACGTCGTGGTTGGGCAGGAAGGCCTCGACCGTGCCGCGCAGCAGCGTGGCGTAATGGCCGGACATCGGCGCGACGATGAGCAGCTTCGGCTGCGGCCGCCGCGGCGCCTGCGTGAAGGCGCGCTCGAAGCGCAAGAGGCGGCAGAACGGCCGCTCCCACACGGTGTTGATATGAACCGGCACGCGTTCGCCGCCGACCGTCGTCTCGTCGATCATCCAGTCGGGACGGCCGTAGCGGCGCGTCGAGCGTTCGAACAATTCCATCGCCGCGGCGACCGACTTGCCGTAGGTCGTGTGCGTGAGCGGATTCGCGGGGTTCTTGTAGTAGAGGCGCGTGGCGTCGGCGAAGGCGCGCGCGGGGCTCAATGCGGCGTGGCCTATTTCGTAGAGCCAGTACATGGGCGTCGACAGCAGCAGGCCGCCTTCACCCGTCAGGCGCGCCGCGCCGTCGAATTCCCCAATCGCCATCGTGTCCGGCCCCGACCCCTGCTGCGGTGCAGCAGACTGTCGTTTTTTGGTCATACGGTCAACAATACAAATAAGTTGTTCGCGTTCGGTTTACGGGCTTACCGGCCGCACACAATCACGTGAAAACGATGGAAATTCAGAGGTTTCGTGCGGCCTACTCGCCCATCTGGAGCAGCGTGCCCTGCTCACGGGCGCTCCTGAGCAGGAGCGAAAAGGCGATTGATGCAGCCGCGAAGAGGACGGCGTTGAAGGCGAAGGCCTCCAGCATCAGGTCGGCGCGGAAGACGTGCTCGATCAACAGCGCCCGCATGCCCTCGAATACGTAGGTCGGCGGCAGCGCCCAGGCGACGTATTGCAGCCAGTGCGGCAGCACCGCCACCGGGTAGTAGACGCAGGTCAGCGGCAAGAAGAGGAACATGATCGTCCAGGCGAGGCTCTCCGCTCCCATGCCGTTGCGTAGCAGCAGGCCGGACACGAAGATGCCGATCGACCAGCTCGTCAATATCAAATTGACGAAAAAGGCGGCGAGCGCGAAGCCGAGCGCCCACAGATTGAAGCCGAAGAAACCGATGGCGAGAAACGTCACCGGCACCATGCCGATCGACAGGCGCACGATGCTCATGATCATCAGCGAGGCAACGAACTCGACCGGACGCAGCGGCGAGATCATGATGTTGCCGAGGTTGCGCGCGTACATCTCCTCGAGGAACGAGATCGAGAAGCCGAGCTGGCCGCGGAACAGGATGTCCCACAGCAGCACCGAGCCGATGAAGACGCCGCCGGCGCGGGCAAAGAAGCCCGCGTTCGAAGCGACGTAAGTCTGCAGGAAGCCCCACATCAGCATCTGCACCGTCGGCCAATAGATGAGGTCGAGGATGCGCGGCCACGACGAGCGCAGGAGATACCAGTAGCGGCGGACCATCGCGCCGATGCGGTGCAGGGAGGCGGTCATGACCGGCCCGCTTGTCGTTGTGCCCTCTCCCCTCGCGGGAGAGGGCATTGAGAGACTATCCCCGCATGATGATGGGAGAGGGGGACAGCCCCCTCTCCCATTCTTGCAAATTGCAACGCTGCGACTACCCTCTCCCACAAGGGGAGAGGGCACAGTAACGAGCGCTGTGCGTTCTGCGAGAAGCGTATTCGGCGCCGCTGACTCATCTCCCCGCCCCCGCAGCGACGCCGCGGCCGCGGGCGACGTCGAGGAACACCTCCTCCAAAGTGTCGCGGCCGTAGCGCGCGAGCAGCCGCTCCGGCGTGTCGTCGTCCTCAATACGGCCGCGCTTCATGATGATGACGCGCTCGCACAGGCGCTCGACCTCGTTCATGTTGTGCGAGGCGAGCAGCACGGTCGCCCCGTGACGGTTGCGGAAGTCCTCGAGTCGCCCGCGCACCCAATCGGCGGTGTCGGGGTCGAGCGAGGCCGTCGGTTCGTCGAGCAGCAGCACGTCGGGGCGGTTGAGCAGCGCCTTGGCCAGCGACACGCGCGTCTTCTGCCCGGCCGAGAGCTTGCCGGTCGGGCGGTCGAGAAATTCGGTGAGGTCGAGATCGGCGGCGATCTCGGCGATGCGGCCGGCGATGTCCTTGACTGCATAGAGCTGCGCGAACACCGACAAATTTTGCCGCACCGTCAGCCGCATCGGCAGGTCGACATAGGGACTTTCGAAATTCAGCCGTTGCAGCACCTTGTAGCGCTCGCCGGGCATCGCCGCGCCGAGCACGCTGACCGTGCCGGACGTCGGCGTCACCAGGCCCATGATCATGGCGATGGTGGTGGTCTTGCCGGCGCCGTTGCCGCCGAGCAAGCCGATGATCGAGCCGCGCGGCAGTTCAAAAGAGATGCCGTCGACCGCGGTGGCAGTCTTGTAACGCTTGACCAGGCGGTCGGCGGCGATAGCGGCTGAGGTCGGCGCGAACATGGCCCGGCAGATGTGACGTTACGGCGCGGGGAACGCAAGCCCCGCGCCGCATTCGTCAAGCCCGCCGCCGATTGGTGCCTGCCCCGCGACCCGATAGACTGCGCGCCATGCCCGGCCTCGCCCTCGCCCACAATCATCCGCGCCGCAACGTCCGCCTCGACACGCTCGTGCGGCTGCGGTGGCTCGCGGTCATCGGCCAGACCACCGCCGTGCTGGTCGTCTATATGGGCCTCGAATTCGAGCTGCCGCTGTGGGCCTGCCTCGCCGTGATCGCGCTGTCGGCGTGGCTCAACGTCGCGCTGCGCCTTCGCTTCCACATGACGCAGCGGCTCGAGCCGGACCGCGCCGCCTGGCTGCTCGCCTTCGATATCGCCGAGCTCGCCGTGCTGCTGTTCCTGACCGGCGGCTTGCAGAACCCGTTCGCCTTCCTGTTCCTCGGCCCGGTGTTGTTGTCGGCGACGGCGCTGCCGCCGCGCTTTACGGTCATCCTCGGCGGCTTCGCCATCGCCTGCGCCACGGTGCTGGTGTTCACGCACTACCCGCTGCCGTGGGACCCCGACGATCCCTTGACGCTACCGCCGATCTACATGTTCGGCGTCTGGCTCTCGATCCTGCTCGCGATCGGCTTCATCGGCGTCTATGCGTGGCAGATCACGGAAGAGTCGCGCCAGCTTTCCGACGCGCTGGCGGCGACCGAGCTGGTGTTGGCGCGCGAGCAGCATCTCTCGCAGCTCGACGGATTGGCGGCGGCCGCCGCGCACGAGCTCGGCACACCGTTGTCGACCATTTCCGTCATCGCCAAGGAACTGGAGAACGCGATTTCCGCCGACGCGCCGCACGGCGACGACGTCCGGCTCTTGCGCGAGCAGGCCAAGCGCTGCCGCGATATTCTGTCCAAGATCACGCAGCTGTCGGCCAGCGGCGAGCCGTTCGACCGCATGCCGCTGTCGTCGCTGATGGAGGAGATCGCGGCGCCCTATCGCAATTTCGGCGTGATCATCGACGTGCGGATGGCCGGCGACGCCAGCCCCGAGCCGGTCGTCGCGCGCAATCCCGCCGTGCTCTACGGCCTCGGCAATCTGATGGAGAACGCGGTGGACTTCGCCGCCGAGCGCGTCACCGTCACCGCCGGCTGGACCGAAGACGCGATCGAGGTCTCGATCGCCGACGACGGGCCGGGCTTCGCGCCCGAGATCATCGGCCGCATCGGCGAGCCTTACGTCACCAGCCGCCCCGATCTCGACAAGGACGACGAGCCGAGCGGGCTTGGCCTCGGCTTCTTCATCGCCAAGACGTTGCTTGAGCGCGCGGGCGCGACCCTGTCGTTCGAGAACCGCAAGCTGCCGGAGCGCGGCGCGTCCATTTTCGTGCGCTGGAACCGAGGCGATTTCGAGCGCCCGCTCGGCCAGTTCGCTGCTTGATGTGGAACCGGCGGCGCATTATTTGATATTGAAGACTGTTCGACATTGCGTGAATGTAAGTTACGCGGCACGGCTTCAGGCGCTAGATTGAAGCCACGGCGGCACCGCCGGAATACCACAAGCGAGCGAGGCGTATGGTGGAAATGGCCAGCGAAATGACGGTACAAGCGGCGCGCAGCGAGCCTATCCCGGGCGAACGCTCCGTTCTGGTGGTCGAGGACGACCGCTCGTTCCTGCAGCGGCTCGGCAAGGCATTGGAACAGCGCGGTTTCGAGGTGACCACCGCGGAGACCGTCGCGGACGGATTGTCGCAGGTCGAGCAGGCCGCGCCCGCCTTCGCCGTGGTCGATATGCGTCTCGGCGACGGTACCGGCCTCGACGTGATCTCGGCGCTCAAGCGCCGGCGCCCGGAAGCGCGCGGCATCATCCTGACCGGCTACGGCAACATCGCCACCGCGGTGACCGCCGTGAAGCTCGGCGCCGTCGACTATCTCGCCAAGCCGTGCGACGCCGACGACGTGGTCGCGGCGCTGCTGGCGCAGGAGAACCGGAAGATCGAGCCGCCGGAAAACCCGATGTCGGCCGACCGCGTGCGCTGGGAGCACATCCAGCGGATCTACGAATTGTGCGGCCGCAACGTCTCGGAGACCGCGCGCCGGCTCAACATGCACCGCCGTACCTTGCAGCGGATCCTGGCGAAACGCGCGCCGAAGTAACCCGCAATCACCTTAACCGTTCGTCCCCGCGAAAGCGGGGGCCCAGTTGTGAGTCAGAACTGGATTCCCGCCTCCGCGGGAATGAACGGAGTTTGTGATAACGCCGTCAATCGATATCACCATATGGGCCGGTCGGATCGATCAGCGACTGCAGCCTGAGCGCCGCGGCGCGGGCGAACAGCAGCATCATCACCTTGCGCGTCGCCGCCGGCAGTTTGTGCTCGGGCGCCGAGCACTTGAACTCTGCGCCGAAGGCGTCGGCGACGATGAGGCCGCAATCCGACGGGAAGATTTCGCACGGCACCTCGAGCGACGTGGCGAAGAACAGCCGGTCGCAATGCGCGCGGTAGTCCGGCCATTTCTGGTCGGCGCGGACATCCGCGATCGACGATTTGACCTCGACGATCCATACAGTGCCGGCGGCGTCGATCGCGACCAGGTCGGCACGGCGGCCGGACGGCAGCGGCAGCTCGCTCACCACCGAGAAGCCATGCGCGTGCAGGAGCCGTGCAGTGCCGCGCGCCACCGCCAGCGCCGTCTCCGACTGGCGGCCGTCGACGGGCGGCTGCAAGGCCGGCGCGCTCATGACGTGCGCTCCGGGAACGCTTTCGCCAGCGCCTCACGGCTTGCGGCCAGCACGCCGCGCTCGGTGATGAGACCCGTGACCAGCCGTGCCGGCGTCACGTCGAAACCATAGTTGGCGACGGGCGAGCCGTCCGGCGTCAGCTGCACCGTCTCGATGCGGCCATCCGCGGTCTTGCCGGATATGTGCGTCACTTCCTCCGCGCCACGCTCTTCGATCGGGATTTCGGCGACGCCGTCGCGCACCGTGAAATCGATGGTCGGCGACGGCAGCGCCACGTAGAACGGCACGTTGTTGTCGCGCGCGGCGAGCGCCTTCAGATACGTGCCGATCTTGTTGCAGACGTCGCCGTTCGCCGTCGTGCGGTCTGTGCCGACGATGACGAGATCGACCATACCGTGCTGCATCAGGTGGCCGCCGGTGTTGTCCGGGATTACCGTATGCGGCACGCCGTGATGGTTGAGCTCCCAGGCGGTGAGCGCCGCGCCCTGGTTGCGCGGCCGCGTCTCGTCGGCGAAGACGTGAATGGGCACGCCCTTGTCGTGCGCCATGTAGATCGGCGCCGTCGCCGTGCCCCAGTCGACCGTGGCCAGCCAACCGGCGTTGCAATGCGTCAGCACGTTGACGCGCGCGCCGTTCTTCTTTTTTGCGGCGATATCCTCGATCAGCTTCAGCCCGTGCCGGCCGATCGCCTGGTTGATGGCGACGTCCTCGTCGGCAATCTCGTTCGCGCGCGCGAGCGCCGCCGTGGCGCGCTCGGCACGCGGACGATTACGTAAGACCGCGACCATCTCGTCCAGCGCCCATTTCAAGTTGATCGCCGTCGGCCGGGTGGCGATGAGCAGTTTGTAGGCGCGCTCCAGCGCCTCGTCGGAGGCGTCGGCGCGCATGGCGAGCCACATGGCGTAGGCGGCGGTGGCGCCGATCAGCGGCGCGCCGCGCACCTGCATGGTGCGGATGGCGCGCGCGGCCTGCTCGACCGTGTCGAGCCGCAGCATCTCGAAGCGATGCGGCAGCCGGGTCTGATCGATGATGCCGCAGGCGGCGCCATCGCCCTCGACCCAGATGGTCCGCATCGGCCTGCCGTCGACTTTCATGCCGTTGATCTAGCGGTTTTTCGCGCGCCTGTCGCCTTGCCTCGCCCGGAGCTTTGCCGCACTGTGCCGCAGAATTGCGGAGAGGACCGATGAGCGTCGATTACGAAGTCGAATATAACAACCGCGCCCGCGTGCCGGAGCATCCCGAGATTTTCGCGCGCTGGCTCAGCGAGGCGGACGCCTACAGGAAGGCGTCTCCGAAGGTCGAGTTGGGGCTGAAATACGGGCCGTTGCCGCGGCAGACGCTCGACATCTTCCCGGCCGCGAATGACGGGCCGGACACGCCGCTGGCGCTGTTCATTCACGGCGGTTGGTGGCGCTCGCTCGGGCCCGAAAGCTTCAGCCAGATGGCCAAGGGCCCGAACGCCAACGGCGTCACCGTCGCCGTCGCGGGCTACGACCTGTGCCCGCAGGTTTCGATCGCCGACATCGTCGGCCAGATGCGCGCAGCCGGCCTGTTCCTCTGGCACAAGTACCGCAAGCGCTTCGTGGTCTACGGCCATTCCGCCGGCGGTCATCTGACCGCCTGCCTCGCCGCGACCGACTGGACGACCGTCGCGCCCGCCCCTCCGGCTGATCTGGTGCCCGCCGGATACGCTATTTCCGGCGTGTTCGACCTCGACCCGCTCACCAAGATCACGGTCAATGCGGACCTGAAACTGACGGAGAAGACGGCGCACGACCTGTCACCGCTCTACTGGGACGTGCCGCCCGGCCGCCTGCTCGACGCCGTGGTCGGCGCCGACGAGTCGGCCGAGTTCCTGCGGCAGAGCAAGACCATCGCCGAGGCGTGGCGGCAGGGCCTGGCGACGACGCGCTACGAGGCCGCGCCGGGCAACCACTTCACGGTGATCGATCCGTTGACCGACGCCAACAGCGCGATGACGCGGCGCGTGGTCGCGCTGGCGTGCAAGGTGCAGGCCGAGGCCCTGTAGCAGGCGCATCAATCGAACCAGTACAGCTTGGCGAAGACGATGGTCAGCGCCGCGCCGACAAGCACGATCATGCCGCGCGCGACTTTCGCCGGGATGATGCGCGCGACGTAGGCGCCCGCCAGGCCGCCGGCGATCATGCCGGCCATCAGCGAAAGTGTCTGCGGCCAGGCGACAGCGCCCTCGGCGATGAAGATGCCGGAGGCCACCATCGCGTTGAGGCTGGAGACGAAGTTCTTCGCCACGTTGGCGGAACGATAGTCGCCGCCGGTCGCGATCGAGAACACCGCGAGGATCAGGACGCCGACGCCGGCGCCGAAATAGCCGCCGTAGAACGAAACCGGTAGCAGCACCTTCAGGCTCGACACGTCGAACTCGACCTCGCGGCCCTTATGCGCGGCGCGCTTGCGAATGTGCGCGCCGATGCGGTCGGCGAGCGCGAAGATCACGGTGGCGAAGCCGAGCAGCACCGGCACGATGATCTCGAACACGCGGCCGGGCGTCAGCATCAGCAGGATCGCGCCGGCGCCGGCGCCGGTGACGGAAGCGAACACCAGTTCGACGAAGGCGCGGTTGAACGGCGGCAGCTGCGAGCGGTCGGACAGCGCGGCGAGCATCGTCGCCGGCATCAGTGCGACGAGGTTCGAGGCGGCGGCGAATTGCGGCGACAGGCCCGAGGCGATCAGCGCGGGATAAACGACCACCGCCGCGCCGCCGACGATCGAGGCGATCATTCCGGCCAGGACGCCGACGCCGGCCAGCATCGCGACGAGGTGGAGGTCCATCATTGCTTCCGTTCGTCCCCGCGAATGCGAGGAGCCAGGCTTTCTATTTTGGCCCTTATTCGTGGCTCTGGGCCCCCGCTTTCGCGGGGGCGAACGGATATCTGATTCACATGAACGCCTGGATGCCGGTCTGCGCGCGGCCGAGGATCAGCGCATGGATGTCGTGCGCGCCCTCGTAAGTATTGACCGTCTCGAGGTTCATCAGCACCCGCATCACGTGGTACTCCTCCGAAATGCCGTTGCCGCCGTGCATGTCGCGCGCGACGCGTGCGATGTCGAGCGCCTTGCCGCAATTGTTGCGCTTCATCAGCGAGATCGACGGCGGCGCCGCTTTGCCCTGCTCCAGCATGCGGCCGAGCCGCAACGCGCCGGCGAGGCCAAGCGCGATCTCGGTCTGCATGTCGGCGAGCTTCTTCTGCACGAGCTGGTTCGCGGCGAGCGGTCTTCCAAATTGCTTGCGGTCGAGCACGTATTGCCGCGCGCGGTGCCAGCAGAACTCCGCCGCGCCCATCGAGCCCCAGGCGATGCCGTAGCGCGCATTGTTGAGGCAGCCGAACGGACCGGCGAGCCCCTTCACATTCGGGAGCAGGCTGTCCTCCGGCACGACGCAGTCGGCGAGCACCACTTCGCCGGTAATCGAGGCGCGCAGCGACAGCTTGCCCTCGATCTTCGGCGTCGAGAAACCCTGCATGCCGCGCTCGACGATGAAGCCGCGGATGGCGCCGTCGAGCTTCGCCCAGACGACGCAAATGTCGGCGACCGGCGCGTTCGATATCCAGGTCTTGGCGCCGTTGAGCCTGTAGCCGCCCGAAACCTTCTCGGCGCGCGTGACCATGCCTCCCGGGTCGGAGCCGTGGTCTGGCTCGGTCAGGCCGAAGCAGCCGATGATCTCGCCGGTGGCGAGCTTCGGCAGGTACTTCATGCGCTGCGCCTCGGTGCCGTATGCGTAGATCGGGTACATCACTAGCGAGGACTGCACCGACATCGCCGAGCGGTAGCCACTGTCGACGCGCTCGATCTCGCGCGCGATCAGGCCGTAGGCGACGTAGCCGAGGCCGGCGCCGCCATAGGCTTCCGGAATGGTCGGGCCGAGCAGGCCGAGCTTGCCCATCTCCGGCAGCATCTGCGGATCGTATTTCTCGTCGCGGAAGGCCGCCATCACGCGCGGCGCCAGATAGTCCTGCGCGAAGCCGCGCGCGGTGTCGCGCACCATGCGCTCCTCTTCCGTCAGCTCGAGCTCGATGCCGAGCGGATCCTCCCACTGGAAGTCCTTGTCCTTCAGCATCGGCGGCTTGGCGTCGCGCTTTTCGGCGGCCTGCGACATAGCGGAACTCCTGCGATTGGCGTCGAGGGTCATTATAGGCCACGGCGCGGCGGAGCAAGAGAGCAAGGCGAAGGGGGCCCTGATCCGCGCCACTTCTATCCCTCCCTGAAAGGGGAGGGTCGCCTCGCGAAGCGAGGCGGGGTCAGCCCTCCGCATTCACGGCCCCCACCCGGCGCGCTACGCGTGCCACCCTCCCCGGCAAGCGGGGGAGGGACAAGAAGCGCTCACATATGAATGGCGCGCTTGTCGACCGCGAGAGCCGCTTCCTTGACCGCCTCGGGCAAGGTCGGATGCGCGTGGCAGGTGCGGGCGATGTCCTCGGCCGAGGCGCCGAACTCCATGGCGATGCAGGCTTCGGCGATCATGTTGCCGGCGTCGGAGCCGACGATGTGTACGCCGAGCACGCGGTCGGTCCCGGCGTCGGCGAGGATTTTCACGAAGCCGTCGGTCTGCTGGTTGGCCTTGGCGCGGCCGTTCGCCGTGAACGGGAACTTGCCGGCGTTGTAGGCGACGTTCGCGGCCTTCAATTCCTCCTCGGTCTTACCGACCGAGGCGATCTCCGGCATCGTGTAGACGACCGCCGGAATGACGTCGTAATTCACGTGACCGGCCTGACCGACGAGAATCTCTGCGACCGCGACGCCTTCGTCCTCGGCCTTGTGCGCCAGCATCGGCCCGGCGATCACGTCGCCGATCGCCCACACGCCGGGCACGCTGGTCGCGAAATAATGATCCACGACGACGCGGCCGCGCTCGTCCATCTTCACGCCGAGTTCCTTCAAGCCCAGCCCCTCGGTGTAGGGCACGCGGCCGGTCGAGACGAGCACGACGTCGGCCTCGATCGTCTCCGATGCGCCGCCTTTCGCCGGCTCGACGGCGGCCTTCAACGTCTTGCCCAACGTGTCGACGGCCGTCACCTTCGACGACAATTTGAACGTCATGCCCTGCTTCTCGAACAGGCGCTGCGATTGCTTGCGGACTTCGCCGTCCATGCCGGGCAGCACGCCGTCGAGGAATTCGACCACCGTGACTTTTGCGCCGAGGCGGAGCCACACCGAGCCCAATTCAAGCCCGATGACGCCGGCGCCGATGACCAGCAGATGCTTCGGCACCTCCGGCAGCGTCAGCGCGCCGGTCGAGGAGACGATGCGCTTCTCGTCGATGTCGACGCCGCGCAGCTTCGCCACGTCGGAGCCGGTGGCGATGACGATCGACTTGGTCTCCAGCGTCTGCGTCTTGCCGTCGCTGCCCGTCACCTCGACCTTGCCCGGCGCCGCGATGCGGCCGGTGCCGATGATGGAATCGATCTTGTTCTTCTTGAACAGGAATTCGACGCCCTTGACGTTGCCGTCGACCGCCTCCTGCTTGAAGGCCAGCATCTGCTTCAGATCGAGTTTCGGCGCGGGAACGCTGATGCCCATTTTCGCGAAAGCATGTCCCGCCTCGTCGAACAGTTCGGAGGCATGCAGCAGCGCCTTCGACGGGATGCAGCCGATGTTGAGGCAGGTGCCGCCGAAGGTCGCGCGCTTCTCGACCACCGCGGTCTTGAGACCAAGCTGCGCCGCGCGAATGGCGCAGACATAGCCGCCGGGGCCGGTGCCGATGACGATGAGATCGTATTGAGCCATAACAACAATGCTCCGCTTTCTTATCCCTCCCCCTGCAAGGGGGAGGGCGGCGAGCCGCGCAAGCGGCGAGCGGGTGGGGGCCGTCAATGTGGAGAGATGACCCCACCCCGCCTCGCTTCGCGAGGCGACCCTCCCCTTTCAGGGGAGGGATGAAAAACTACAAATCCAGCACCAGCCGCGCCGGGTCCTCGAGGCACTCCTTGACGCGCACCAAGAACGTAACCGCCTCGCGGCCATCGACGATGCGGTGGTCGTAGGACAGCGCGAGATACATCATCGGCCGCACCTCGATCTTGCCGGCGACGACCATCGGCCGCTCCTGGATCTTGTGCATGCCGAGGATGCCGGACTGCGGCGCATTGAGGATCGGCGTCGACATCAGCGAGCCGTAGACGCCGCCGTTGGTGATCGTAAACGTGCCGCCCTGCATCTCGTCGATCTTGAGCTGGCCGTCGCGGGCGCGGCGGCCGAGATCGCCGATCGTCTTCTCGATCTCGGCAAGCGACTTGGCGTCGGCGTCGCGCACCACCGGCACGACGAGGCCCTTCTCGGTGCCGACGGCGATGCCGATGTGGTAATAGTTCTTGTAGACGAGGTCGGTGCCGTCGATCTCGGCGTTGACCGCCGGAATCTCCTTCAGCGCCTGGATGCAGGCACGCGTGAAGAAGCCCATGAAGCCGAGCTTCTGGCCGTGCTTCTTCTCGAACAGGTCCTTGTACTGGTTCCGCATCGCCATGACCGCGGTCATATCGACCTCGTTGAAAGTCGTCAGCATGGCGGCGGTATTCTGCGCGTCCTTCAGCCGCCGCGCGATGGTCTGGCGCAGCCGCGTCATATGCACGCGCTCTTCGCGCGCGGCGTCGTCGGCGGGCGACGGCGCACGCATCTGAACGGGCGCGGCAACCTGCGTCGGCGCGGCGGCGGCACGCTCGATCGCCTGCAGCATGTCGCCCTTGGTAACCTGGCCGCGCACGCCGGTGCCCGCGACGGCGCCGGCGTCCATCCCGGATTCGGCGGAAAGCTTCTTGACCGACGGCGGCAGCGGCATCGCAGCAGCCGGGGCGGCCGGCTTCGGCGCCTCGGCCGGCTTGGCGGCGGGAGCGGCGGGTTTCGACGGCGCGGCAGCGGCAGCGCCGCCTTCACTGATCGAGCCGAGCAGCGCGCCGACCGCAACCGTGGCGCCGTTCTGGACCGCGATATCGCCGAGCACGCCGGCGGCGGGCGCCGGCACTTCTAACGTCACCTTGTCGGTCTCGAGTTCGACCAAAGGCTCGTCGACGGCGACCGGGTCGCCCGGCTTCTTGAACCATTTGCCGACGGTCGCTTCGGTGACCGATTCGCCGAGGGTGGGGACGCGGATGTCAGTCATGATGTGTCTCGATGTTCTAATGTCTTTCAATTGTCATGGCCGGGTTTGTCCCGGCCGTCCCGCTTAGGAAGACACAGTGCCCTCTTAAGCGGGGTGGCCGGACATAGGCGTTTCGAAGAAACGCCGTTCTTCGAACGGCTATGCCCGGCCACGACAGCTCAAATTACCCCAGCGCCTCGTCGAGGAACTGCTTCAGCTGCGCCAGGTGTTTCGACATCTGCCCGACCGCGGTCGAGGCGGCGGCCGGGCGTCCGGCGTAGCGCGCATGTCTGTGCTTGGCGTTGATGTTGTTCAGGACCCAGGCGAGGAACACGTCGACGAAAAACCACGCGCCCATATTGCGCGGCTCCTCCTGGCACCAGACGATCTCGGCCTGCTTGAAGCGTGACAGTTCGTGCGCCAGCGCCTTGGTCGGGAACGGATAGAGCTGCTCGACACGCAGGATATAGATGTCGTCGATGCCGCGCTTCTCGCGCTCCTCGTAGAGATCATAATAGACCTTGCCGGTGCACAGCACGACGCGGCGGATCTTGTCGTCCGGCACGAGCTTGATCTTCTCGCCCTTGAGATACTGCGCGTCGTCCCACAGTAGGCGATGGAACGAGGTGCCGGTCGTCATCTCGTCGAGCCGCGACACCGCGCGCTTGTGGCGCAGCAGCGACTTCGGCGTCATGAGGATCAGCGGCTTGCGGATCTCGCGCTTGAGCTGCCGGCGCAGGATGTGGAAGTAGTTCGCCGGCGTCGTGCAGTTGGCGACCTGCATGTTGTCTTCCGCGCACATCTGCAGGAAGCGCTCGAGACGGGCGGAGGAGTGCTCCGGCCCCTGCCCTTCGTAGCCGTGCGGCAGCAGGCAGACGAGGCCGGACATGCGCAGCCATTTGCGCTCGCCGGCGGAGATGAACTGGTCGAACACGACCTGCGCGCCGTTGGCGAAATCGCCGAACTGCGCCTCCCACAAGGTCAACGTCTTCGGCTCGGCCGTCGAGTAGCCGTATTCGAAGCCAAGGACGGCCTCCTCCGACAGGCTTGAGTTGAGAACCTCGAAACGCGCCTGACCTTCGCCCAGATGATTGAACGAGGTGTGGCGCTCTTCGGTTTCCTGATCGAACAGAACCGAGTGCCGCTGCGAGAAGGTGCCGCGCTCACTGTCCTGTCCGGACAGGCGCACCGGCGTGCCTTCCTTGAGCAGCGAGCAGAAGGCGAGCGCCTCGCCCGTCGCCCAGTCGATGCCCTCGCCGGTTTCGATCGCTTTGGCGCGATGGTCGAGGAAACGCTGCACTGTCTTGTGCACGTGGAATCCATCTGGCACCGCCGTGATCTTCTTGCCGATATCGCGCAGCACGTCGGCCTCGACGCCGGTATTGCCGCGGCGCGGATCGTCGGCGTCCGCTGCCGCCTTGAGCCCGGCCCAGCGGCCGTCGAGCCAGTCGGCCTTGTTCGGCTTGTAGCCCTGCCCCGCCTCGTGCTCGGCGTCGAGCCGCGTGCGCCAGTCGGCGCGCATTTTCTCGACCTCGCCCTCGGTGACGACGCCCTCGGCGATCAACTTCTTGGAATAGATCTCCAAGGTCGACCTATGCGAGCGGATCGTCTTGTACATCAGCGGCTGGGTGAACGAGGGCTCGTCGCCCTCGTTGTGGCCGAAGCGCCGGTAGCACCACATGTCGATGACGACCGGCTGCTGGAATTTCATGCGGTATTCGACCGCGACCTTGGCCGCGAAGGTCACCGCTTCCGGATCGTCGCCGTTCACGTGGAAGATCAACGCGTCGATCATCTTGGCGACGTCGGACGGATAAGGCGACGAGCGCGAGTAGCGCGGGTAGGTCGTGAAGCCGATCTGGTTATTGACGATGAAATGGATCGAGCCGCCGGTGCGGTAACCCTTCAGGCCCGACAGGCCGAAGCATTCCGCCACCACGCCCTGGCCGGCAAAGGCAGCGTCGCCGTGCATCAACAACGGCAGCACGGCCGTGCGATCCTCGGGCGGGCAGTGATGCTGGTCCTGCTTGGCGCGCACCTTGCCGAGCGTCACCGGATCGACGATTTCCAGATGCGACGGGTTCGGCGTCAGCGACAGATGCACCTTGTTGCCGTCAAACTCGCGGTCGGACGAGGCGCCGAGGTGATATTTCACGTCACCGGAGCCCTCGACCTCTTCCGGCGTCGCCGACCCGCCCTTGAATTCGTGGAACAGCACGCGGTGCGGCTTGCCCATCACCTGGGTGAGGACGTTGAGGCGGCCGCGATGCGGCATGCCGATGCAGATCTCCTTCACGCCGAGATTGCCGCCGCGCTTGATGATCTGCTCGAGCGCCGGGATCAGCGCCTCGGCGCCGTCGAGGCCGAAGCGCTTGGTGCCGGTGTATTTGACATCGAGGAATTTCTCGAAACCTTCGGCTTCGACCAGCTTGTTGAGGATCGCGCGCTTGCCTTCACGCGTGAACTGGATTTCCTTGTCGCGGCCCTCGATGCGCTCCTGGATCCACGCCTTCTGCGCCGCGTTGGAGATGTGCAGGAATTCGATGCCGAGCGTCTGGCAATAGGTGCGGCGCAGGATCGAGACGATCTCGCGCATCGACGCGAATTCCAGACCGAGCACCTTGTCGAGGAAAATCTTGCGGTCCATGTCGGCTTCGCCGAAGCCGTAGGACTTGGGGTCGAGCTCTTCCTCGTTCGGCTCCGCCTGGATGCCGAGCGGATCGAGCCTGGCATGGAAGTGACCGCGGATACGGTAGGCGCGGATGAGCATCAACGCGTGGATCGAATCGCGCGTCGCCTGCATCACGTCGGCGTTCGACAGTTCGACGCCCTTGGCCTGCGCCTTTGCCGCGATCTTGTCGCCGATCTTCTTCTCGGTGTCGGCCCAGTTCCCGTCGAGCGCGGCGACGAGATCGCCGTTCGGCCGCATCGGCCAGTTCGGCTTGGTCCATGAGGCGCCCTGCGCGCTCTTCTCCACCGCCGAGCGGTCGTCCTTCAGACTCTGGAAGAAATCGCGCCACTCGGCGTCGACGGCGGAGGGGTTCTTCTCGTAACGGGCGTAGAGGTCTTCGATGTAGGCGGCGTTGCTGCCGTAGAGGAACGAGGTGCGGGCAAATGCGGCGTTGGCGTCCTGGCGGGACATGCGGTCGGTCCTTGGCGCGGGGGGTGGAAATGCGCGCAGCGCTGCCTCGGTCCGGTAGGGTCCTGACTCGGGCGACGCAGAGGTCTTGTATCCCTATTTATGACCTCTGTAAGTCAACGAAAGACCAAGGAGTGAACCCGGGTTCACACCCGCGTGACCAATGCTGCCGGCCGGAATCGGCGACCAAGGGGCATGGGTCCGGACGGCGATAGCCCGCCGGCCGCTTCGCTCCGTACGGTCATGCCGCGCCTGTCCCGGCCATCGACGCCCTTCTCGACCCAACGCCCACAGGACGCCGATGCCCGGCACAAGGCCGGGCATGACGGGCCAACAAGGGCCGCGTGTTTCGGTGCTTGAGGATGTCCACCGGCATGTCGCCGGCGTTCGGAGGACTTGCGACCGAAGCCCTGCCTACCTGATGTACTCGATCACCGGCTTACGGCCCTCGGTGACCGGCTGCTTCGTCCGCTCCGGCAGCGTCGGCCGCGTATTGCCGACGGGATCGCGCGCCGGCGTCGGACAGCCCGCGGTCGGCAGGATGAGCGTGCCGCACTTTTCCTTCTTGAGCTTGTCTTCCGCCGCGCGGCGCCGCGCGGCGTCGCGGTCGCCCGGGCACGGCGCGGTGATGCACACGATCACGCGCTTCTTGTGCTTCCTGCGATGGTGCGACTGCTTGTGCGCCTCGCGGCCGCCCTCGCGATCCTTGTGCATCTTGCGATCCTTGTGATCCGCATGCTCGCTGCGCGCGGCGGCGACACCGGACGTCGCGATGAGCGCCGTCGTACCCACCAAAAGGATCGTGAATGCCGCGAAGGCGGCGCGTGTCTGTTTGATCATGTTCGCCTGCTATTGCTGGGTAGTGGTCGAGGTCTTGGGTTCGCCGGCGCCCGGCGTGCCCGGCTTCGGTGAGCCGATCGACAGGACGTCCTCGGCGCCGCGGCCGACGGCCTTGCCGGCATCGACGATCGACCCGCCGATCGCGCCCAGGAACCCGCCTTCGGGACCGCCGGTCACATGGCTCGGCGGGGGAGGCGCGGCCGGCGCGGGAGACGCCGGTGGTTTCGCGTAGACGGCGCCCGGGCGGATCGCCACCGTCACCTCGCCGTTCGGGTGACCGGCGCGATCGATGGACACGCCGGGCGACACGATCTTCGCGCCGGAGACGTTGACCGACCCGCCGGACAAGGTCACCGACTGGCCGTTGTCGGCGCGCACGAGGATCTTGCCGGGCTCGAGCGTCTGCACGACGACCCCGGCCGAGGCGCCGTGCAGGATGGTCGCGGTGACGCCGTTCGACACCACGACGTCGCCCTTGGCCGGGCGCAGGCCGCCGACGGGAGCCGGGACGGGCTTGTCCTTGTTGGCATCGGCTGGCGGCTTGGTCCTGTCCTTGCCATTGGCCGGACATGGCGCCTTGATGCACATCACCGCTTTCTTCTCGTGCTTCTTGCGGTGGTGCGACTGAGATTTCGTCGCGCGTTTGCCGTCGCGATCCTTTTCGACCTTGTGATCCTTGTGGTCCTGGCTGGCATTGCGCGCAGCGGCCGCGCCGCACGTGGCGGCAAACGCCGTGCCTGCCAGCAGCATCGTGAGCGCCATGACAGGCGCCCGCAGCTTCTCGATCATCGTTCACCCCGTTTGCGTGCGTGTTCGCGGCACTGACTAGTGCCGGTCACCGGCCGGGGGAATGATCGCTCTGCCGGATTTCTTGATCGCGCGTCCAACAAACGCGCACGACCGTCCTCAAACGAAATGGCCGGGACGATGCCCGGCCATGACGTCGGTTGAGACTTCGAGCGTAGCCGCTTCAGCGCTTGAGCACGTCGACCAAAGTCGAGCCGATGCGCGCCGGCGACGGCGACACCTTGATGCCGGCCGATTCCATCGCGGCGATCTTCGATTCCGCGTCGCCCTTGCCGCCGGAGATGATCGCGCCGGCGTGGCCCATGCGGCGGCCCGGAGGCGCCGTGCGTCCGGCGATGAAGCCGGCCATCGGCTTCTTGCGGCCGCGCTTGGCCTCGTCCTTGAGGAACTGCGCCGCGTCCTCCTCGGCCGAGCCGCCGATCTCGCCGATCATGATGATCGACGTAGTCTTCGGATCGGCAAGGAACATCTCCAGCACGTCGATAAACTCGGTGCCTTTGACCGGATCGCCGCCGATGCCGACGGCCGTGGTCTGGCCGAGGCCCTCGCGCGAGGTCTGGAACACCGCTTCGTAGGTCAGCGTGCCGGAGCGCGACACGATCCCGACCGAGCCGGGCTTGAAGATGTTGCCCGGCATGATGCCGATCTTGCACTCGCCCGCGGTCATCACGCCAGGGCAGTTCGGGCCGATGAGGCGCGACTTCGAGCCGGACAGCGAGCGCTTGACGCGCACCATGTCCATCACCGGGATGCCCTCGGTGATGGCGACGATCAGCGGGATCTCCGCCTGGATCGCTTCGCAGATCGCGTCGGCCGCGCCGGCCGGCGGCACGTAGATCACCGACGCCTCGCAGCCGGTTTTCTCGCGCGCTTCCGCGACGGTGTCGAAGATCGGCAGATCGAGATGCTTGCCGCCGCCTTTGCCGGGCGAGGTGCCGCCGACCATCTTGGTGCCGTACTTGATGGCCTGCTCGGAGTGAAAGGTGCCGTTCTTGCCGGTGAAGCCCTGGCAGATGACCTTCGTGTTCTTGTCGATGAGGACGGACATCAGGCGGCTTCCTTCACGGCTTTCACGATCTTCTGCGCGGCGTCGTCGAGATCGTCGCCCGACGTCACGTTGAGGCCGGACTCGGCAATGATCTTCTTGCCGAGCTCGACATTGGTGCCTTCCAGCCGCACGACCAGCGGCACTTTCAGGCCGACTTCCTTGACCGCGGCGACGACGCCCTCGGCGATGACGTCGCACTTCATGATGCCGCCGAAGATGTTGACGAGGATACCCTTCACGTTCGGATCGGAGGTGATGATCTTGAACGCGGCGGCGACCTTGTCCTTCGTCGCCGAGCCGCCGACGTCGAGGAAGTTCGCCGGCGCAAGCCCGTAGAGCTTGATGATGTCCATCGACGCCATCGCGAGGCCGGCGCCGTTGACCATGCAGCCGATCGAGCCGTCGAGCGCGATGTAGTTGAGGTCGAACTTCGACGCCTCGACTTCCTTCTCGTCCTCTTCCGTCAGGTCGCGCAGCGCGACGATGTCGGCGTGACGATAAAGCGCGTTGCCGTCAAAGCCGACCTTGGCGTCGAGGCAGATGATCTTCGCGTCCTTGGTGACGACCAGCGGGTTGATCTCGAGAAGGCTCATGTCCTTGTCGGTGAACGCCTTGTAGAGCTTCGGCAGCAGGCCCTCGATCTGCTTGGCGAGATCGCCGGAAAGCTTGAGCGCCTGCGCCACGCGGCGGCCGTGATGCGGCATGATGCCGGTCGCCGGATCGACGGAGAAGGTGAGGATCTTCTCGGGCGTCTTGTGCGCGACTTCCTCGATGTCCATGCCGCCTTCGGTCGAGACGACGAAGGCGACGCGCGAGGTCTCGCGGTCGATCAGCGCGGAGAGATAGAACTCCTTGTCGATGGCCGAGCCTTCCTCGATGTAGAGGCGGCCGACCTTCTTGCCCTGCGGGCCGGTCTGGTGCGTGACGAGCGTCGAGCCGAGGATGCGGGCCGATTCCTTCTTCACGTCGTCGACCGACTTGACGACCTTGACGCCGCCGGCCTTGCCGCGGCCGCCGGCGTGGATCTGCGCCTTCACGACCCAGACCGGGCCGCCGAGATCGTTGGCGGCCTTCACCGCCTCGTCGACCGTGAACGCGGGAATGCCGCGCGGCACCGGCACGCCGAATTCGCGCAGCACCGCCTTGGCCTGGTATTCGTGGATGTTCATGCGGCTCTCCCTAACTCCTCGCTCTGTCATGCCCCGCGCAAGCGGGGCATCCAGTATTCTTGCGTCGCGCGTCGTTTGCTCCGACGCCGGTGATCACTGGATCGCCCGATTGCGCGAGCGATGACAGCAATCGGATTACGCCAGACTAGGCGCGATCTTCTTGCAGGCCTCGATCAGGCCCTGAACCGTCGCCGCCGACTTCTCGAACGCCGACTTCTCGGCGCCGTTGAGATCGACCTCGACGATGCGCTCGACGCCCTTGGCGCCGATCACCACCGGCACGCCGACATAGAGATCCTTCATGCCGTACTCGCCGGAGAGATAGGCGGCGCAAGGCAGCACGCGCTTCTTGTCGAGCAGATAGCTCTCGGCCATCGCAATGGCGGACGCCGCCGGCGCGTAGAAGGCCGAGCCGGTCTTCAAGAGGTTGACGATCTCGGCGCCGCCATTGGCGGTGCGCTTGACGATCTCATCGACGCGCGCCTGCGTGGTCCAGCCCATCTTGACGAGGTCCGGCACCGGGATGCCGGCGACGGCGGAATAGCGCGTCAGCGGCACCATCGAGTCGCCGTGGCCGCCGAGCACGAAGGCGGTGACGTCCTCGACCGAGACGTTGAATTCGTCGGCGAGGAAATAACGGAAGCGCGCCGAGTCGAGCACGCCGGCCATGCCGACGACCTTCTGGTGCGGCAGGCCGCACGACTTTTGCAGCGCCCACACCATCGCGTCGAGCGGGTTAGTGATGCAGATGATGAAGGCGTTCGGCGCGTATTTTTTGATGCCGGCGCCAACCTGGTCCATCACTTTCAAATTGATGTCGAGCAGATCGTCGCGGCTCATGCCCGGCTTGCGCGGCACGCCGGCGGTGACGATGCAGACGTCGGCGCCTTCGATTGCGTCATACGAATTGGTGCCGGTGTACCTGGCGTCGAAATCGTTGACCGGCGAGGACTCGGCAATGTCGAGCGCCTTGCCCTGCGGCACGCCTTCCGCGACGTCGAACATGACGACGTCGCCGAGCTGCTTCAGGCCGATGAGATGGGCCAGGGTGCCGCCGATCTGACCGGAGCCGATCAAGGCAATCTTGTTACGGGCCATGGTGGGAGAACTCTCAAAGCTGGGTGCTGCCGCGGAGCGCGGCCGGGTGGTGGTTAAACCCTCAAGCGCGTAGCGACAAGGCACCCCGTCGGCGGCGTCCCATCAACTGGTATACATAATACCAGCGCAATGCGCGGTCGGAGTCCAGCGCTTTTCTGCGTTTTACGGTCCGCGGCGGCAAAATTCGTTTGTGCGGCGCGGTAGTGATGCGGCGGGGGCGAAAGGCCAGCGTAGCGGCAGCGTCCGTCGCTGTGCCCTCTCCCCTCTGTGGGAGAGGGCATTGAGAGACACTCCGCGTATTTTGCTGGGTGAGGGGGCGCCCCCTCACAGATTCTTTTTTGTTCTGGCGCTGCGGCGGCCCTCTCCCACAGAGGGGAGAGGGCACGTGCGGGATCGCTTTCGCGGGGACGAACGGAAGCGTGCCGGCGCAGCAGGCCAACTCACCGCTTCCGCGGCGCCGGCTCCTGCATGATCTCGAGCTGGATCTGCTGGATCTCGGCCAGCCGCTCCCACTGCCGCGTCAGGATGTGGTCGATCTTTTCGTGCAAATGGCGGATTTCCAATTCCGCCTTCAGGTTGACCCTGTAGTCGTTCTCGCCGCGCAGCCGGTCCTTCGCTTCCTGGCGCTTCTGGCTCATCATGATGATCGGCGCCTGGATGGCGGCGAGGCACGACAGCACCAGGTTGAGCAGGATGAACGGATAGGGATCGAACTGGTCCTTGCCGACCATGACGGCGTTGAACGCCATCCATGCGACGAGCACGACGAAGAACATGATCAGGAACGACCAGCTGCCGCCGAAGCTGGCGAGGTGGTCGGACAGCCGCTCGCCGAAGGTGCGGTGGCCGGTGAATTCAGCCTCGATGTTTTCCGCCAAAGTCTCGTGATCGGCGAGGCTCTGCACCACGTCCTGCTCGAGCCGGGTCAGTTCGCCGCGCTCACTGCGCAGCAATTCCGAGACGTAGCCGGAGCGGAAGCGGTCGAGATCGTCGATGCAGATGAAGCCCTCGGCCGGCAGCTCGGGATGCGTCTCCTTGATGCGGTCGAGCAGGCTCGGCCGCACCACGTCGAGGCGGGCGATATCGCGCGCCGGCTTCTCTCTGCCGCAGATGACGCAGCGGAAGCGGACCGGCCGCGTGCGGCGCCGCGCCGGCGTGCCGTTCTCGCCAGCCGGCTCGATGCCGTTTTCCACCGGCGCGCCTTCGGAAGGAATGTCCTGGTTGGCCATGCGCTGGCCCTCACCGTTTTTAAATACGCCCCGCGCCCTTTTGCGCGCGGGGCACGTCGCTGGCAATCGAAAAAGGCGTAAACGACGGGCCAGAGTAAACGGCGGTCAGGTCTCGACGATGCCGCCGGTGCCGCTGGCGTCGGCATGAGCGCGGGCGCCGTGCGGCAGGCCGATATAGCCCTGCGAGCGCATCTCGATCAGGCGCGAGACGGTGCGGCGGAATTCGAGCGCCTCGTAGCCCTCGTCGGCGGTGTAGAGGCCGGCGGGTTCCGCTTCGGCGGAGGCGATCAGCTTCACCGCGTGGTCGTAAAGCGTGTCGATCAGGATGATGAACCGCTTGGCGGCGTTGCGGTCGGCATAGTCCATGACCGGCACGCGGTCGACGATCAAAGTATGGAATTCGCGCACCAGCCGCAGGTAGTCATTGGCGCCGAGCGGCTGCTCGCACAATTGCGCGAAGGCGAAGCGCGCGACGCCCATCGCCGCCTCCGGCACGCGCAGCACCCGGCCGGCAAGGTGGATGTCGACCGGCTCGCCCGCGAGCACGCCGGTCAGCCGCTGCCAGGCGATGTCGAGCGCGACCTCGGCGTCCTCGTCGGCGGGCACGTACCAGGTCGTCACGCCGGATAGCTTCTCCATGCGGTAGTCGGTGCGCGCCGACAGTCGCACGACGTCGACGTACCGGCTCAGCAGATCGAGGAAGGGCAGGAACAGCGCGCGGTTGAGTCCATCCTTGTAGAGGTCGTCAGGCGCGACGTTCGAGGTCGCCACCAACACCACGCCCTGCTCGAACAGCCGCGTGAACAACCGGCCGAGGATCATGGCGTCGGCGATGTCGGTGACGTGGAATTCGTCGAAGCACAGGAGCCACGTCTCCTCGGCGATCTCGTCGGCGACGTGGCGGATCGGGTCGCCGTTGACGATCTCGCCGAGTTTGAGGCGATGGCGGAACTCGCGCACGCGCTCGTGCACGTCGGCCATGAACTCGTGGAAGTGCGCGCGCCGTTTGCGCCGGACCTCGCTGGCGGCGAAGAACAGGTCCATCAGCATGGTCTTGCCGCGGCCGACATCGCCGTGGACGTAGAGGCCCTTGATCGGGCCGGGCGCCTGCTGGCGCGAGAACAGCCAGCCGAGCGAGGATGACTTGCGCGACAGCCGCTGCTGCGCCAGCGCCTTCTCCAGCGCGACCAGACGGCGGACGAGATCGGCCTGGGCCGGATCGGGTTCGATCTTGCCGGTCGAAACGAGCGCGGCGTAGCGGCTGGCGAAAGTGTCGGACATGAACCGGGCGGGCTGGTCGCGGGCGTTCGGTCCGCGGGCGGGAGCGGGGACTGCTACGTGGTGCGCGCGGCCAAGTAAATCAAACCACAGGCGATTCGGCTGCAATGCGGGGGGTGCTGCACCCGCCCCGGCGCGGCATGTTGCAGCGCAACCGCAGCATTTGCTGCACCGGATGCCGCAGCAAAAGGTGCAGCATGCCGGCTTTCCGGTACCCGGTAACGTCCGTTAACATCTTGATGAGCCATGCGTTTTACGCGGGCGAGGGTCCCACCCCTCCCGCCGCATGGTCATATTTTGTTGCAACGCACCATATAAGGTGCACGCAAACGAGTCGGCGAGCCAACTCCCGCGACCGATGGGAGAAGCGCCGCGGCGAGGGTCTGCCTTTGAGGAGACCCGCATGATGCATGAGCTGCTTCCGCCCGGCGGCACCGTCCGCAAGCTGTGACCCGGCGAGGCCGACGCCTACCGCGACCATCTCTTACGTCTCGATCCGGACAGCCGCCACCGCCGCTTCACCGGAACGGTCGGCGATGACTTTGTTGCGCAGCATGCGCGCAGCATCGAGGCCTTCGGCGTGGTCCTCTACGGCTTCTTCGTCGATGGCACGCTGCGCGGCGCCGCGGAACTGCGGCCGCTCGCGCCCTTCGCGCGCGAGGCCGAAGCCGCCTTCAGCGTCGAGCAGCCGTGGCAGAGCCACGGCGTCGGCACTATTTTGCTCGAGCGCATCCTGCTCGCCGCGCGCAATCGCGGCATCACCGCGCTCGCGATGCAGTGCCTCGCCGACAACCGGCGCATGCAGGACCTGGCGCGCAAGTTCGCCGCCGAGTTCAGGTTCGATTTCGGCAGCGTCGTCGGCGAGGTCGATCCGCCGCGTTTCACGCCCTTATCGCTCGCGCGCGAATGGACCGAGGACGCGTTCGGGCTGGTCAACGCGATGCTGGACGCGCAGGCCAAATTGGTAAGGGCGTCGTAGCTGTCGTCCCGGGCGTGCAAAGCGAGGCCCGGGACCCATACTCCGCAGCTTATCGAGATGGCACGGCGTATGGGTCCCCGCCTTCGCGGGGACGACAGGCTCTCAGGACGACATCAGCGGATACCCCGCCTCCACCACATAGGGCCCGCCGCCGGTGGAGTTGCGCGAGGAGAACAGCACGAAGCGTTCGACCTTGAACTCCGGCGTGCGGAACAGCCCGCGCGCGGCGAGATAATCGGCGACGTCGCGGCTCGATGAATCGCGCAGCCGCGCCAATGTCACGTGTGGAATGTATTTGCGGCCTTCCGGCTCCAGCCCGATGCGCCGCATCAGCCGCTCCTGCTCGGCCTGCAATTCCATCAGCACCTGCGGCGTCGTGGCTTCGGCAATCACGGCACGCGGCTTGCGGCCGCCGAACGAGGTCAGCCCCTGGAAACGCAGATCGAACGCCGGGCGGCGAATGCGGCCGAGCGCGGACGCCGCTTCGTGCGCCAGCGCATCGTCGACGTCGCCGATGAAGCGCAGCGTCACGTGATAATTCTCCGGATCGATCCAGCGCGCGCCGGGCAGGCCGCCGCGCAGCATCGATAGCTGCTGGCCGATCGCGTCGGGAATCTCGAGGCCGGTGAAGAGGCGGGGCATAATGTCTACTTTCGCGTCGCGCGCGCTTTCACGATGAGCTCCTCGACCTTCGGCAGCATGCGCGCGACGATCACGTCGACGCCGGCGGCGTTCGGATGCATGCCGTCGCCCTGGTTGAGCGCGCGGCCGGCGGCGACGCCGTCGAGGAAGAATGGATAGAAGATCACCGCGTGTTTCGCGGCAAGCGCCGGGTAGATGGCGTCGAAGGCTTTGGTGTAGTCGGCGCCCATGTTCGGCGGCGCCTTCATGCCGGCGAGCAGCACCGGCAAATGGCGCGCTTCGAGCTTCGTCAGGATGGCGTCGAGCGCCTTCTCGGTGAGCTTCGGGTCGATGCCGCGCAGAGCGTCGTTGGCGCCGAGTTCGACGATGACCGCGCTTGCGTCGACCGGCACCGACCAGTCGATCCGCTCCAGCCCGCCGGAGGCGGTGTCGCCGGAGACCCCGGCATTGGCGATCGTGGCCGCGATCCCTTTCGCCGTCAGCGCCGCCCGCAGCTTCGCCGGGAAGGCGTCGGCGACCGGCAGGCCGTAGCCGGCGGTGAGCGAATCGCCGAGCGCCACGATCTTGACCGGGTCGGCCGCGGGGGCGCGGCCGGGAGCCAGCAGACACGCCATCGTGACCAGGACGGCCGCGGCGTGCTTTACCAGGCCTCCCCGGTTCCCATATGAGCGGGGCTGTGGACGGTGACCCTGCATGAATGACCCTTCGACGGCGGGACCCGCAATCGCGCTCGCCGGCGTCAATCTCTCGCTCGGGCAAGGCGCCGCCCGCGTGCATATCCTCAAGGACATCGACCTGCATATAGGCACGGGCGAGGCGGTCGGCCTCGTCGGGCCGTCCGGGTCGGGCAAATCGACGCTGCTGATGGTCATGGCCGGCCTGGAGCGTACCGATACCGGCACCGTGACAGTCGCGGGCGCGACGCTCAACACGCTCGACGAGGACGCGCTGGCGCGCTTCCGCGGCCGCAGGGTCGGCATCGTCTTCCAGTCCTTCCACCTGATCCCGACCATGACGGCGCTGGAGAACGTCGCCGTGCCGCTCGAACTGGCCGGGATCGACGATGCGCGGGAGCGGGCACGTGCCGAACTGTCCGCGGTCGGCCTCGGCGCGCGGCTCGACCATTACCCGGCGCAGCTCTCCGGCGGAGAGCAGCAGCGCGTCGCGGTCGCCCGCGCGCTGGCGCCCAATCCGGCGATTCTCGTCGCCGACGAGCCGACGGGCAATCTCGACGAGGACACCGGCAAACAGATCATCGATCTGCTGTTTGCCGGGCACGCGCAGCGCAAGATGACTCTCGTGCTGGTGACGCATGACGCCGGTCTCGCCGCGCGCTGCGGCCGCGTCGTGCGCCTGCGCTCGGGGCACGTGGAGGCGGGGCAGTGAGTGGTTCGCTCCCCCTCCGCTTCGCGCTGCGCGAGATGCGCGGCGGCTTGCGCGGCTTCTACGTCTTCATCGCCTGCATCGCGCTTGGCGCCATGGCGATCGCCGGCGTCGGCTCGCTGGCGGCGAGCCTTGCGGACGGCCTCGCGCGCGAGGGCCGCGTCATCCTCGGCGGCGATCTCGCGTTCAACCTGATCACGCGACAGGCGAGCACGCAGGAATTGGACTTCCTCACGAGCCACGGCAAGGTTTCGGCGGCGGCCACGCTACGTGCTATGGCCCGCACCGCCGACGGCCGCGCCACGCTTGTCGAGGTCAAGGCGGTCGATAATGCCTATCCGCTGTTCGGCGCGGCCGAGGTCGATCCGAAGCAGACGCTCGCGACTGCGCTTTCCGAAGGCGGCGGTGTTTTCGGCGCGGCGATCGATACGACACTCGCCGAGCGCTTCAGCCTCAAGCCCGGCGACACGGTCACCCTCGGCACCGCGCATCTGATTGTGCGCGCGGTGCTGACGAGCGAGCCGGACAAGCTTGCGGGCGGCATCGGCTTCGGCCCGCGCCTGATGATGAGCCGCGCCGCACTCGATGCGAGCGGGCTGGTGCAGCCCGGCAGCCTCGTGCGCTGGCACTACCGGCTGCGCCTGCCGGCAAACGCATCGGCCGACGCGGACGTCAAAAACGTGGCAAATGACGCGCGCGTGGAATTGCCGCAGGCCGGCTGGGAGATCCGCACGCGCGCCAACGCCTCGCCGCAGCTTCAGCGCAACGTCGAGCGCTTCACGCAATTTCTCACCATCGTCGGCCTGACCGCGCTGCTGGTCGGCGGCGTCGGTGTCGGCAACGCCGTCAAGAGCCATCTCGATCGCCGCCGCGAGAGCATCGCCACGCTGAAGGCGCTCGGCGCCTCTGGGCGTACGGTGTTCACGGTCTACCTGACGCAGGTGATGATCCTGGCGCTGATCGGCGGCGTCATCGGCATGGCGCTCGGCGCCGTGCTGCCGTTCGGCGTCGCCGCCGCCTTCCGCGCCATATTGCCGCTGCCGCTCGAGCCGGCGCTGCACGTCTCCGAACTGCTGCTGGCTCTGGTCTACGGCCTGCTGACGGCGCTCGCGTTTGCGCTGTGGCCGCTCGGCCGCGCGCACGACGTTGCGGTCGGCGCCCTGTTCCGCGACATGGTGACGCCGCAGGCGGCGCGGCCGCGCCCGGTCTACATGGCGATGACGGCGATCGCCGCCGCAGTGCTTGCGGCGATGGCGGTGCTGCTGGCCTACGACCGGCGCGTAGCCGTGATCTATGTCGGCGCAGCCGCCGGCGTGTTCATGCTGCTGCGGCTGGTCGCGCTGGCGGTGATGGCGATCGCACGGCGCGCGCCGCATGCGCGCTCGACCGCCCTGCGCATGGCGGTCGCCAACATTCACCGCCCGAGCGCGCTGACGCCGACCGTGGTGTTGTCGCTCGGCCTCGGCATTGCGCTACTCGTCACCGTGGTCGAGATCGACGCCAATCTGCGCGAACAGTTCGCGCACGAACTGCCGCAGCGCGCGCCGTCGTTCTATTTCCTCGACATTCCCTCGGCCGAGGCGCGGCAGTTCGTGGACTACGTGCAGGGCCGCGCGCCCGGCGCCGCGGTCGACGATGTGCCGATGCTGCGCGGCCGCATCATCGCCGCCGGCGGCACCGCGGCCGAGCGCATCAAGCCTAAGGACGACGCCGCCTGGGTGCTGCAGAGCGACCGCGGCATCACCTATGCCGACACCGTGCCGGAGGGCTCGCGCATCGTCGCCGGCTCCTGGTGGAAGCCGGGCTACGACGGGCCGCCTTTGGTGTCGTTCGAGCAGGGCATCGCCGACGGCCTGGGGCTGAATCTCGGCGACAAGATCACGGTCAACGTGCTCGGCCGCAACATCACCGCGACCATTGCCAACCTGCGCCGGCTCGACTGGCAGAGCCTGAGCATCAATTTCGTCATGGTGTTCTCGCCCAACACCTTCCGCGGCGCGCCGCACACGCATCTGGCGACGCTGCGCTTCGCCGACGGCGGCAGCCCGCGTGAGGAAGGTGCCGTACTGCGCGCCGTCGCCGAGCGTTATCCGACCGTGACCACCGTGCGGGTAAAGGACGCGCTCGACGCCATCGGCGCGCTGGTCGCGCAATTGCTGGTGGCGATCCGCGGCGCCAGCGCCATCACGCTGATCGCCGCCGCGCTCGTGCTCGGTGGCGCGCTCGCCGCCGGGCACCGCCGCCGCGTCTACGACGCCGTCATCCTGAAGACGCTCGGCGCCACGCGCGCGCGGCTGATCGCCGCCTATGCCATAGAGTACGGCCTGCTGGGCTTGGCCACCGCGCTGTTCGGCGTACTGTCCGGCTCGCTCGCCGGCTGGCTCATCGTCGTGGAGTTGATGCATGTCGGCTTCCGCTGGCTGCCGGGGCCGGCGCTCGTCGCCGCCGCCGGTGCGGTGGCGGTGACCATCGTCCTGGGGCTCGCCGGCACCTGGTCGGCGCTCGGGCAGAAACCCGCCCCGGTTCTGCGAAGCCTTTGAGCTATCGCGACATTCAGCCGCGTCCCCTCCCCCGCTGCCGCAACGCCCGGAACTGGGCTATGCTCCCCGCATCGAAGGTTAAGAATCGGCAAGAATGGCCGCCTTCATCGGGCCATATCTGGCACCAAGACTCCGCCACCACTACATGTGGAACACAAGATGCGCCTTGACCGGCGCACCTGACGTGTGACCGGCACAAAGGCCGGAAACAGAGAGGGATACTTCAATGTCGGACTACGACCGCAACTTAGCTGCCCGCGGCTTCGGCGCGCAGGCGGCCGCGATCGATGCAGGCCTCCGCGCCTACATGCTTCGCGTCTACAACTACATGGCCGCCGGCGTTGCTCTCACCGGCGTCGTGGCGTGGTTCACCTACAGCGCCGCCGTCGTCACCAACGCTTCGGGCCAGATCGTCGGCCTGACGTCGTTCGGCCAGGCGATCTTCGGCGGGCCGCTGACCATCGTGCTGTTCCTCGGCACGCTCGGCATCGTGTTCTTCCTGAGCTTCCGCATCAGCCGTCTGCAGGCGTCGACGGCGCTCGCGCTGTTCATGCTCTACGCCGGTCTGCTCGGCCTGATGCTGTCGTCGGTGTTCCTCGCCTATACGGGCGCGTCGATCACCCGCACCTTCTTCATCTCGGCGGCGTCGTTCGGCGCGTTGAGCCTCTACGGCTACACCACGCAGCGCGACCTCTCGCCGGTTGGCTCGTTCCTCGTGATGGGCCTGTTCGGGCTGATCCTGGCGATGGTCGTCAACATCTTCCTCAAGAGCACGGGGCTCGACTTCGCGATCTCGGCGATCGGCGTGCTGATCTTCGCCGGCCTGACCGCCTGGGACACGCAGCGGATCAAGGAGATGTATTCGGTCAACGACGACGGCACCGTCGCCGGCCGCAAGGCGGTGATGGGCGCGCTGACGCTCTATCTCGACTTCATCAACCTGTTCCTGTTCCTGCTGCGCTTCATGGGCGACCGGCGCTAAGCAGCGATACGGCAAGACCTACGAACGCCCGGGCCTCAGCGCCCGGGCGTTTTGCATTTGTGGCATGCGGCGGCGGACTTGCCTGCCGCCGGTGCCGGCCTAAACTCGTGCCCGCCGGACCAACGTGACCGCCCGCGGCAGACGCGGGCGTATCGGTGACATCGCAATGAGCATCACGATCCGGCCCGCCACGCCCGCCGACATTCCGCACATCGTCCGCATCTACGCCCCGGCCGTCCTGACCGGCTCGTCCTCGTTCGAGCTCGAGCCGCCGGATCACATGGAGATCGGGCGGCGCATGAAATACGTGCTCGAGGGCGGCTATCCCTACTTCGCCGCCGAAATCGACGGCCGCTTCGCCGGTTACGCCTATGCCTCGGTCTACCGCACGCGGCCGGCCTACCGGCACAGCGTCGAGGATTCCGTCTACATCGATCCGGACATGCAGCGCCGCGGCGTCGGCCACGCGCTGATGGACGCGCTGATCGCGGAATGCACGACGCGCGGCTTCCGGCAGATGCTGGCGGTGATCGGCGATTCACCGAACCAGCCCGGCTCGGTCCGCCTGCACGAGGCCTGCGGATTTCGCGTCGTCGGACAATTGCCCGACATCGGCTACAAGTTCGGCCGCTGGGTCGACACGCTGCTGATGCAGCGCGACCTGGGCGAGGGAATGAGGACGGCGCCCTGATCTACCCCGCCACCAGCGACAGCGACTTGTCGATGGCGCGCAGCACGCGGTCGAGTTCGTGGCCGCGGCGGAGAATGTGTCCGGTCGCCGAGATGACGCTGTAGGCGCCCTGACGCTGCGCCAGCTTCGGGTCTTTCTCGATGCGGTACAATGGCACTTCAGAGGTGCGGCGGAAGACCGAGAACACCGCGCGGTCTTTCAAAAAATCGATAGCGTAGTCGCGCCATTCGCCGGCAGCGACCTTGCGGCCATACAGATCGAGGATGCGGTTGAGTTCGCGGCGATTGAAGGTGACCTGGCCGGGGACGGGCGCGCCGCGCGCTTGGCTGCCGCCCCCGTGGGACTGGCTGGGATCGATTTCGCCGGGACCGAGCATCGGCGCCTCCTTCCGCGTCAGGTGTGCTGACATGATCGCGCCGTCGCTCGGCGGCGGCAAGCATTTCGTACCGTAGCGGATAGCGCGATACCGCGTGCGAACGCGGCGGAATCGATCACGAAGTCGTTAAAGCCGCACACGAAAACGCCCTATTTCGGACAATCGCGGGTCACGCTGGGACGGGATAACGCAACCGTTGCCTCATGGCCCGGTCCGGTACGGGACCCGGATTCCTCAGCCCCCCAGCCCCCCGGGGCTCGGCCGGCCGGGCCAGTTGAGTTCCGCGTACGGTTCAATCCCCAAACGCCTTAGGGCCGGCAAATGCCGGCCCGATTTTTTTTTGCTTATCCCTCCACTGCAAGCGGAGGGTGGCGAGCGAACCGAGCCGGGTGGAGTTTTCTCAAATTTGATAAGCGACCCCACTCCCGGCCAAAAGCGCGTCAAAGACGCGCGTAAACGCGCTTATGCCGCGCCGGACCCTCCCCTTTCAGGGGAGGGATAAGAAGGCTCGGCAAAATTTGAATTTCTACCGCAAACTCATCGCCGCGGCGCCGAGCATCAGCCCGGGCTTGCCGTTCGGCTCGCGCTGAAGGAGCACCGCGACGTGGTCGACGTCACTCTCGCCCTTTGTCACGTCCGTTACGGGCACGGTGAAGGTCTGCGCCTTGCCTTTCCAGTCGCCGAGCTTCACCCAGCGGCGCACGACGTCGTAATAGGTCAGCGTGTGGCCGCGGTTCTCGCCGCGCTCCACCGTCACCGGGATCTTGCTGGCATAGGGGCAGAGCCAGATCTCGGCGTTGCCCACGCCGCCATTCGCCGCATCGGCGACGTTCACCGTCACCTTGCCGCCGGCGACATTTAGCGTCACCGGCACGCTGAGCGGGGCATCCTTGGCGCGGGTTTCGGTAATCGCCTTCTCGATCGCCGCCTTGTCGCTGCCGAGCGCGTGCACGACGCCGTTGACGACGACCTGCGGCGTGTAGACCTCGCGGTCGCCGCGCGCCTGCGCATAGGCCTGCTGGCGCACGGTGTGGCCGTGCAGTGCCAATGTGTCCTTCCAGCCGAGATAATCCCAGTAGTCGACCGGCAGGCTCAGCACCAGGACCGACGGATCCTCGCGCAACTGGCCGGCCAGCTTATCGGCGGCGGGGCAGCTCGAGCAGCCCTGGCTGGTGAAAAGCTCGATGACGGCGCGCGGCTCGCCCGCGGCGGCGGGGAGCGACACGGCGGCGAAGGTTAACGCAAGAGCGAAGGCGCGACGGTTCATGGCAATCCCGCGATCCCCCTGCCGGACGAGGCACTTATATGGCGCCTCGCCCATCACCGGCCACTCACTTCGCAGTGAGCGCCGCCGATCCGTTCGTCCCCGCGAAGGCGGGGACCCAGCTGGGCTACTCAGCGCTGGATTCCCGCTTTCGCGGGAATGAGCGGAATAAATGGCGGCTTCGGGCCTTCCCTGCCGCCTAGGCGGCGAGATGGCGCAGGACGTACTGCAGGATGCCGCCGTTTTTGAAGTATTCGAGCTCGTCGAGGGTGTCGATGCGGCAGATCAAGGGCACCCGCTTGAGTGTCCCGTCGCCCATCACGATTTCGGCGATCAGCCGCTGCCGCGGCTTCAATTCACCGCCCATGCCGCGGATGGTGACCTGCTCGTCGCCCTTCAGCCCCAAAGTCTGCCAGGAAGTTCCCTCCTCGAAGACCAGCGGCAGCACGCCCATGCCGATCAGGTTCGACCGGTGGATGCGCTCGAAGGACTGGCACACCACGGCGCGGATGCCGAGCAGCACAGAGCCCTTGGCGGCCCAGTCGCGCGAGGAGCCGGTGCCGTATTCCTTGCCGGCGAACACCACCAACGGCACCTTGTCGGCCTTGTACTTCATCGCCGCGTCGTAGATCGCCATGCGCTGCTTCGACGGATAATGCACCGTCACGCCGCCTTCGACGCCGGGCACCATCTGGTTCTTGATGCGGATGTTGGCGAAGGTGCCGCGCATCATCACTTCATGATTGCCGCGGCGCGTGCCGTACTGGTTGAAATCGGCGGGCTTGACCTTGTGCTCGACGAGATACTTGCCGGCGGGCGAGTCGATCTTGATCGAGCCGGCTGGCGAGATGTGGTCGGTGGTGATCGAGTCGAGCAGCAGCGCCAGCACGCGCGCCTCGACGATGTCCTCGACCGGCTTGGCCTGCTTGGTCATGCCGATGAAGTAAGGCGGGTTCTGCACGTAGGTCGATTTCTTGTCCCACGCGAAGGTCATCGCGCCCTTGACGCTGATCTTGCGCCAGTTCGGATCGCCCTTGAACACGTCGGCGTAGCGCTTGGCGAACACCTTCTTGGTGATGTTCTTGGCGACGAAGGCGCCGATCTCCTTGTTCGAGGGCCAGATGTCCTTGAGATAGACTTTCTTGCCCTTGGCGTCCTCGCCAAGCGCATCCTTGGTCAGATCGCTGTACATCGAGCCGGCAATCGCATAGGCGACAACCAGCGGCGGCGACGCGAGATAGTTGGCGCGCACGTCGGCGTTGACGCGGCCCTCGAAGTTGCGGTTGCCCGAGAGCACCGCGGCGGCGACGAGATCGTTGTCGTTGATCGCCTTCGAGTTCTCCGGTGGCAGCGGGCCGGAATTGCCGATGCAGGTCGTGCAGCCAAAGCCGACGAGATTGAAGCCGAGCTTGTCGAGGTCCTTCTGCAAGCCGGAATTGTCGAGATACTCGGCAACCACCTGCGAGCCCGGCACCAGCGACGTCTTCACCCAGGGCTTGGCGGTCAGGCCCTTGGCCGCCGCCTTGCGGGCGAGCAGGCCGGCGCCGATCATCACGTTCGGGTTCGACGTATTGGTGCAGGAGGTGATGGCGGCGATCACCGCGTCGCCGTGGCCGAGATCGTAGTTCTTGCCTTCGACCTTGGCGCGCTTGGTGAGTTCGTTGCCCTTGTTGAATTCCTTCTCCATCGACGTCGTGAACCCGGCCTTCACGTCTTTCAACGCGATGCGGTCCTGCGGCCGCTTCGGGCCGGCGAGCGACGGCGTCACGGTGCTGAGGTCGAGCTTGAGCACGTCGGTGAACACCGGATCGGGCGTCGTCTTGACGCGGTACATGCCCTGCGCCTTGGCGTAGGCGGCGACCAGCGACACGACCTCGGCCGGGCGCGCGGTGTCCTTCAAATATTTGATGGTGTCGTCATCGACCGGCGAGAAGCCGCAGGTGGCGCCGTATTCCGGCGCCATATTGCCGAGCGTGGCGCGGTCCGCGATGGTCAGATGCTGCAGGCCGGGGCCGAAGAACTCGACGAACTTGCCGACGACGCCGCGCTTGCGCAGCGCCTCGGTGACGGTGAGCACGAGGTCTGTGGCGGTGACGCCTTCCTTCAATTTGCCGGTCAGCTTGAAGCCGATCACCTCCGGCAGCACCATCGACAGCGGCTGGCCGAGCATGGCCGCTTCCGCCTCGATGCCGCCGACGCCCCAGCCGAGCACCGAGAGGCCGTTGACCATCGTCGTGTGCGAGTCGGCGCCGACGAGCGTGTCGGGATAGGCGACTTCCATCGCCACCTGCTTACCGTCGATCTTGACCTTGTCCTTCTTGGTCCAGACCGTGCGCGAGAGATATTCGAGGTTGACCTGATGGCAGATGCCGGTGCCCGGCGGCACGACGCGGAAATTGTCGAACGAGCGCTGCGCCCACTTCAGGAACTCGTAGCGCTCCTCGTTCTGGCGGTACTCCTCGTCGACGTTCTTCTTGAACGCGTCCTTGTTGCCGTAGAACGTGACCGCGACCGAGTGGTCGATGACGAGATCGACCGGGATCAGCGGGTTGATCTTCTTCGGGTCGCCGCCGAGGTTCTTCATGGCGTCGCGCATCGCCGCGAGGTCGACGACGCAGGGCACGCCGGTGAAATCCTGCAGCAGCACGCGCGCCGGGCGGAAGGCGATCTCGTGCTGCGACGTCTTGGTCTTCATCCACTCGGCGACCGCCTTGATGTCGTCCTTGGTAACCGTGCGCCCGTCCTCGTTGCGCAACAGGTTCTCCAGCAGCACCTTCATCGAGAACGGCAGGCGGGAAATGCCCTTGAGTCCGTTCTTCTCGGCGATGGGGAGGCTGAAATAGGCGTAGGACTTGCTGCCGACCTTGAGGGCCTTGCAGCATTTGAAGCTGTCGAGCGACGTCATATGAATGGTTCCATTCCCGGTGCGGGACATGCGTGCTGGATCGATCTAAGCTCTACCCGAGCCGGCCCGTTGCAGGCCGGAGAGCGCGCGGCGCGGAATCCAGTTCGGACCGCCGCCGGTGCGGGCTTATAGGGTTTTTTCGCGTCCGGCGCTACAGAGGTTGCGGCCATTCCAAACTGTTGCGAAAAAAATTCATGGCTGGCCGCCGGGTGGCCGGGGCGACACCGCCGATATGCAGCTTGAAGCCGACAATCTGACCTGCGAGCGGGGCGGCCGGATCGTGTTCGCGGGCCTGTCCTTCGCGGTCAGGCGCGGCGAGGCGCTGGCCGTGACCGGCCGCAACGGCGCCGGCAAGTCCTCGCTGCTGCGCCTGATCACCGGGCTGGTCCGGGTCGCCGGGGGGCGGCTGACGCTGTCCGGCGGCGAGCCGGAGGCCACGATCGCCGAGCAGGCGCACTACCTCGGTCATCAGGACGCGTTGAAACCCTCCCTTTCGGTTGGTGAAAACCTGACCTTCTGGATCGACTATCTCGGCGGCGCGCGGCAGGCGGTGCCGGCGGCGCTCGATGCGGTCGGGCTCACGCCGCTTGCGGGCCTGCCGGCGGCCTACCTCTCGGCCGGGCAGCGGCGGCGGCTGTCGATCGCCCGGCTGGCCGCGGTCGAGCGGCCTTTGTGGCTGCTCGACGAGCCGACCTCGGCGCTCGACGCGCCGAGCCAGGAGCGGCTCACCGGCCTCATGCAGGCGCACCTTGGGCGTGGCGGCCTGATCGTCGCCGCGACGCACGGGCCGATCGGGATTGCGGCGCGGGAATTGAGAATGGGGGCGGCGGGATGAGCCTTTCTCCCGTTCATTCCCGCGAAAGCGGGAATCAAGCTGGACCATACTGTGCGGCACGTCGGCGCCGGGTCCCCGCTTTCGCGGGGACGAGCGGAGATGGAGGTCTCAGCCAATGACCTCCTTTACCGCCCTCCTCCTGCGCGACATGCGCATCGCGGTGCGCGCCGGCGGCGGGGCGCTGATGGGCGCGCTGTTCTTCCTGACCGTCGTAACCATGATGCCCTTCGCGCTCGGGCCAGACCTCAATCTGCTCGCCCGCATCGGCCCGGCGATCCTGTGGCTCGGCGCCCTGCTCGCCAGCCTGCTGGCGCTCGACCGGCTGTTCGCGACCGACCATGAGGACGGGTCGCTCGACCTCCTGATGATGGGCCGGATGCCGCTCGAACTGGCCATCGCCGGCAAGGGATTGGCTCATTGGCTGACCACCGGCCTGCCGCTGGTGATCGTCTCGCCGGTGCTCGGGCTGATGCTCAACGTCGAGTTCAAGGCGCTCGGCGTCGTGGCGCTGACGCTCGCCGCCGGCACCCCGGCGCTGACCTTCATCGGCCTGATCGGCGCGGCCCTCTCGGTCGCCCTGCGCCGCGGCGGCCTTCTCCTGGCCGTGCTGGTGCTGCCGCTGACCGTCCCGGTCCTCATTTTCGGCGTCGCCGCGGCCAATGCCGCCATCCTCGGCGGCGCCGATTTCGGCCCCCCTTTCACCATCCTTTGCGCGCTCAGTCTGGCGAGCCTGGTGATAGGGCCTTTCGCGGCGGCCGCAGCCTTGCGTTACGGCCTGGAATGACGACCTCAGGATTTGACCTGATTGCCCGCCTTTTGCCGGGAGACTAAAACGCCCGCCATGGCCATCATCGACCTCGCCAATCCGACGCGGTTCCTGCGCCTTGTGGACCGCGTCCTGCCCTGGCTCGCGGCGGCGACCGTGCTCGCCTTCGCCTTTGGCATCGTGCAGGCGATGAACGCGCCGGACGACTACCAGCAGGGCGCGACCGTCAAAATCATGTTCTTGCACGTGCCCTCGGCCTGGCTCGGCATGATGGGCTGGACGCTGATGAGCGCCGCCGCGCTCGGCACTTTGGTGTGGCGGCACCCGCTCGCCGATGTCGCAGGCAAGGCGGCCGCGCCGTTAGGGGCCTGCTTCACCTTCATCTGCCTCGTCACCGGCTCGCTGTGGGGCCGCCCGACCTGGGGCACCTACTGGGTGTGGGACGCGCGGCTGACCTCGATGCTGGTGCTGCTGCTGCTCTATCTCGGCGTCATCGCGCTGTACTGGACTGCGGAGGACCCGAACCGCGGCTCGCGCGCGGCGGCGGTGCTGACGCTGGTCGGCGCGCTCAATCTGCCGATCATCAAATTCTCGGTCGACTGGTGGAACACGCTGCACCAGCCGGCCTCGATCCTGCGCATGGGCGGCTCGGCGATCGACAAGTCGATCCTCATTCCGCTCCTGGTAATGACGCTCGCCTTCACGCTGTTGTTCTTCACGCTGCATCTCGCCGCCATGCGCAACGAGATCCTGCGCCGGCGCGTGCGCACGATGCAGATGATGCAGGCGCAGACGCTCGCGGAGGCCACATGAGCCTGGGCCCGCACGCTGACTTCATCATCGCCTCCTATGCCGTGACGGCCTTCGTCATCGCGGCGATGATCGCCTGGGTCGTGCTCGATCACGTCTCGCTCAAGCGCGTGCTCGGCGATCTGGAAGAGCAGGGCGTCACGCGCCGCTCGCGCAAAGGTGGCGCATGAGCGCCTCCGCCGAAACCCCGAACAAGTCCAAGCGCCGCATTCTGGTGCTGCTGCCGCTCGTCGTATTCCTCGGCCTTGCGGCGCTGTTTCTCATTCGCCTCGGCGCCGGAGACGCCTCGCGCATTCCCTCCGCGCTGATCGGCAAGCCTGCGCCGGCGACCAGCCTGCCCGCAATCCCCGGCCTCGAATCCGCTGGCAAGCCTGTCCCCGGCATCACCAACACGACCTTCGACGGCAAGGTGACACTGGTGAACGTATGGGCGTCGTGGTGCGTGCCGTGCCATGACGAGGTGCCATTCCTCGAGACACTGTCGAAGGACAAGCGCATCCAGCTCGTCGGCATCAACTACAAGGACGAGGCCGGCAACGCCCGCCGCTTCCTCGGCCGCTACGGCAACCCTTACGCCGCGACCGGGCAGGACGCGAACGGCCGCGCCGGCATCGAGTGGGGCGTCTACGGCGTGCCGGAGACCTTCATCGTCGGCCGCGACGGCCACATCGCCTACAAGCTGATCGGCCCGATCGGCGCCGACAATCTCAAGCACGTGCTCGAGCTGGAAATCGCCAAGGCATTGGCGCAGAAGTGACACCGGCCGCGTAACCAATCCTTCAGCACGGCCTGTTAAGTCTTCGCGCGCGGGACAAAACCCATGCGCTCGACCGAAGGCCTTTATTTCTCGCGGCTCGACCACGTGCGGGCGCTCGCCGCCTATCTGGTGTTCTGCTGGCACTTCCTGCACCTGACGCCGGCGTTCCCGGTGCCTTACGCCAGCGCGCCGATGTTCCCGTTCGCGCTCGTCGACGAAGGCCACACCGGCGTCGCGCTGTTCATGACGTTGAGCGGCTACCTGTTCGCCAAACTGGTCGGCGACCGCGGCATCGACTTCCCCGCCTTCTTGTGGAGTCGCACGGTGCGACTCGGGCCGCTGCTCGCCGTTGTCATCGCCGCGTGGGTCGTCATCGGCTGGCTCACCGGCGCGCCGATTCCCTTCAGCGACATCACGCAAGGCTTCATCCTGCCGACCTGGCCAAAGGGCACATGGTCGGTGTCGATCGAATTGCATTTCTATCTGCTGTTCCCGATCCTGCTTCTTCTCTTCCGCAAGCAGGGGCCGTTCGCGCTCCTGACCGTCGTCGCAATCGCAATTCTGATTCGCTTCGACTGGTGGCGCAGCTATGGCGAGGCGCAGCACATCGCCTACTGGACCATCATCGGCCGCATCGACCAGTTCACGTTCGGCATGATCTTCGCACTGGTGCCGCTATCGCCGCGCGTCCGGACCCTCGTCGCCGCCATCTCAGGCGCTGCGTTCCTGGCGCTGTGGCAAACCTTCGACCGCGGCGGCGGCTACTACAATTGGACCGGCGCGCCGTCGCCGAGCCCGTTGTGGATCGTCATCCCGACGGTCGAGGCGATCACCTACGCGTCGATCATCGCCTGGTACGACAACGCGCAATTCAGGATGCCGGCGCGGATCGACCGCGCGCTCGCCAAGATCGGCGAGTGGTCGTTCTCGATCTATCTCCTGCACTTCTTCCCGGCGGTGGCGCTGCGCAATTATTTCTGGACCGGCGACGGGACGGCCAACAATTTCTATCTGGCGCTGATCGGCGCCAATGTCGCTTTCTTCTGCTTCCTGCCGGTTGCGGCGCTCTCGTACAATTATTTCGAGAAGCGCTTCCTCGTCTGGCGCCGGCCCTATTTGCGCGCGCCGGCGGCGGGGGCGGTCGCCACGCCTTAAGCCTACTGCCCTTCGCCCGAGCGCGCGTATTTTGTCAGCAGCGGCAACTGCGCCGCGCCGAACAGGAAGGTGAGCGGCACCGCGCCGAACAATTTGAAGCTCACCCAGGTATCGGTCGAGAAATTGCGCCACACGATCTCGTTGAGGATCGCCATGACGAAGAAGAACAGCGCCCAGCGCCAGGTGAGCTTGCGCCAGCCTTCTTCCGTCAGATCGAACACCGAATCGAACACGATGCCGAGCAGCGGCTTGCCCATGGCAAGGCCGGCGACCAGCGCGCCACCGAACAGCACATAGATGATGGTCGGCTTGAGCTTGATGAACATCTCGTCGTGCAGGACGATCGTCAGCCCGCCGAAAATGAGCACCACGACCGCCGTCACCAGCGGCATGATCTCGACGCGCCGCGTCAGCACGTAAGCCGCGATCAGCGCCGCCAGCACGGCGACCATGAACACGCCGGTCGCGGCATAGATGCCGACCCTGGCGTTCATGACGAAGAACAGCACCAGCGGCCCGATGTCGAGCGTGAGCTTGAGGATGGGGTTGAGTTTTTGCTTCTCGGGCATTGTCTGATTCGTTCCAGCGATTTTCAGCCTCGTGTCCCGGATGCGATGCAGCGCGTAGCACTTGCGGAGCGGTGCATCGCTAATCCGAGACCCAGCTTGATCCTACTTAACCGGGGTCCCGGGTCTGCAGCGCATCACTGCGTGCTGCGCTGCGCCCGGGACAAGCACTCACTCCAACCCCACCACCGCCCGCGCGAAATCGCGCGCGGTGAAATCACTGAGATCGTCGACGCCCTCGCCGACGCCGATGAAGTGCACCGGCAATTTGAAACGGTCGGCGATGGCGACGAGGATGCCGCCGCGCGCGGTGCCGTCGAGCTTGGTCATGACGAGGCCGGTGACGCCCGCCGTCTTGCCGAAAATGTCGACCTGGCTGAGCGCGTTCTGACCGACAGTGGCGTCGAGCACCAGCAGCACCGCGTTCGGCGCCGTCGGCTCGACCTTGCGCATCACGCGCACGATCTTTTCCAGCTCGCCCATCAGCTCGGCGCGGTTCTGAAGACGCCCCGCCGTATCGACCAGCACGACGTCGACGCCCTCCGCCTTCGCCGCACTGATCGCGTCGAAGGCGAGGCTCGCCGGATCGGCGCCGGGCGTGCTCTTCCTGATGCTCGCGCCGGTGCGCTCCGCCCAGATGCCGAGCTGCTCTATCGCCGCCGCGCGGAAGGTGTCGCCGGCGACCAGCATCACGCTCTTGCCCTGGCTGCGGAAGCGCGCAGCAAGCTTGCCGATGGTCGTGGTCTTGCCCGAGCCGTTGACGCCGGTGACGAGGATGACGAAGGGCCGCGACGTGACTTCGAGCGGCCTGGCCACCGGCGCCATCGTCTTCTCGATCTCGGCGGCGAGCAGCGCCTGCAACTCGGGCGCAGTGATGGTCTTCTCGAAGCGGTCGCGGCGCAGCGCGGCAATGGTGCGGCCGGCGACATCGATACCGAAATCGGCGCGGATCAGCTCGTTCTCCAGCTCCTCCAAAGTCGAGGCGTCGAGCTTGCGCTTGGTCAAGAGGCCGGTGATCGCCGTGCCGAGCTGCGACGAGGTGCGTTTCAGCCCGCCCGAAAGGCGCTTCCACCAGCTTATTTGCTGCGTGCTGTCGTCCATGGCGCGTCCGTGATAGCCGTTTCACGCTATCTAGGTAAGCCGTGATGACCCCGGAAGAGATGCAGGCCCGATTGCTCTACCGCGACGGGCTGATGCTGGTGATCGACAAGCCGCCCGGACTACCGGTGCACCGCGGCCCGAAAGGCGTCGAGGCGTTCGAGGACTATTTCGACGCGCTGCGTTTCGGCCTGCCGCGGCCGCCGTCGCTGGCGCACCGGCTCGACCGCGACACAACGGGGTGCCTCGTGCTCGGCCGGCACCGCAAGGCGCTGGCGCTTCTGGGCAAGCTCTTTAAGCAGGGCAAGGTCGGCAAGACCTACTGGGCCGTGGTCGAGGGCGGGCCGGAGGCCGAGACCGGCACGATCGATATCGCGCTGTCGAAGCGCGACGAGACCCGCGGCTGGTGGATGAAGGCGGACCCGCAGGGTTTGCCATCGGTGACGACGTGGCGGGTGATGGGGCGCTATTCTTATCCCTCCCCCGAAGGGGGAGGGTCGCCGCGAAGCGGCGGGGTGGGGGCAGCTTCACCGGGTACGACGAGCGAAACCCCACCCGGCGCGCTGTCGCGCGCCACCCTCCCCTTGCAGGGGAGGGATAAGAAGTTCACCTGGCTCGCGCTCACGCCGGTCACCGGCCGCACGCATCAGCTGCGCGTCCATTGCGCCGAGATGGGGTTTCCAATTGTCGGCGATAACATCTACGGCACCGCGCCGCGAACGGGCGGGCCGACATTGCATCTGCATTCGCGCGAAGTGGTCGTGCCTATTTCAAAGAACAAGCCGCCGGTGGCGGTCACCGCGCCGGTGCCGGCGCATATGCGCGAATTGCTGGCGAAGTGCGGGTGGAAGGGTGAGACCTCGTAGGGTGGGCTGAGCGCAGCGAAGCCCACCGGCCGGCTATCAATTTGCGACGACGCGCGGTGGGCACGGCGCAAGGCGCGCCTTTGCCCACCCTACAAGTCAGAAATCAATACAACATCTTCTGAATGCGTTCCGGCGCGGCGCGGTCGTAGTCGGCGCCGCCGAGCTTGCCACCGCTGACCTCGGCAATGATCGTGCCGGTCGACGGCAGCTGCGTGCGCGCGATCCTGGTCGCCTCGTCCCACAACTTCGAGCGCACGATCGCCTTCGAGCAATGGAAGAACACGCGCTCGATTTTCACGATCATCACGCTGCGCGGCAATTTGCCGTTGACGGTGAAGCCCGCCATCAGCTCCGGATCGACCGAGATCGACGCGCGGCCGATGACGCGCAGCGTCTCGCCGACGCCGGGAATGAGGAACAGCACCGAGATGCGCGGGTCGCGCAGCACGTTGCGCATGCCGTCGAGGCGGTTGTTGCCGGGGCGGTCGGGGATGGCGAGCGTCGTGTCGTCGATGACGCGGATGAAGCCGGCCGGGTCGCCCTTGGGCGAGCAGTCGAGCCCTTCCGGCCCGACGGTGGCGATGACGGCGAAAGGCGCGGCCTCGATCATCGCGCGATAGCCGTTGGTGAGGCGCTCGACTTCCTTGGCGACAGCGGGCCCGCTCGGCGTGCCGTAGAGCGCTTCGAGCTCGGCGATCGTGGTGATCAAGTGCCCGTTGGCGCTCATCGGTCTCTCCCCTTCAGGCGGCCAGCAGCCGGCGCCCGTCATGCCCGGCCATATGCAAATCGAGGATCGCGCCAGGCGCAAGGGGCGCGGCGAGCTTCACCGTCAGGAACTGCTCGGTGTGGCCGATGCCGCCGCGCTCGGTGAGCACGCGGTGGCGGGCGCCGACATGGCGCTCGAGATGCGCGGCCAGCGCCGCCCCGCCCTTGGCGCGCAAACGGGCGGCGCGCTCCTTGATGAGCGGTGGCGCAAGCTGCGGCATGCGCGCGGCCGGCGTGCCGGGCCGGGGCGAGAACGGGAAGACGTGCAGCTGCGTCAGGCCGCAAGCGTCGACGAGGTCGAGCGAGCGCGCGAAGGCGCCGTCGCTCTCGGTCGGGAACCCGGCGATGATGTCGGCGCCGAAGGCGACGTCAGGCCGCAGGCGGCGCACCTCATCGCAAAAAGCGATGGCGTCGGCGCGCGTGTGGCGGCGCTTCATGCGCTTGAGGATCAGGTCGTCGCCGTGCTGCAGCGACAGATGCAGATGCGGCATCAGGCGCGGCTCGTTCGCCAGCGCGTCGAGGAGATCGCGGTCGGCTTCGACGGAGTCGATCGACGACAGCCGCAGCCGCTCGAGTTCGGGCACCTCGCGCAGCAGGCGCTTCACCAGCGCGCCCAGCCGCATGTCGCCATCGGCATAATCGGTGATGTCGACGCCGGTCAGCACGATCTCGCGATAGCCGTTGGCGACGAGGCGCCGCGCCTGCGCGACCACGTCAGCCACCGCCAGCGAACGCGAATTGCCGCGGCCGAACGGGATGATGCAGAAGGTGCAGCGATGGTCGCAGCCGTTCTGCACCTGCACGAAGCCGCGCGTGTGGCCGGCGAGCACATCAGCGTGGCTCGCGCGCATGGTGCGCGCCGCCATGATGTCGGACACCGCGCCGCGCGCGTCGGACGCCCACGCAATGCGGTCGAACTTGTCTTCGTTGCCGAGCACGCGGGTCACTTCCGGCATCGCCGCGAACTGCGCGGTGTCGGCCTGCGCGGCGCAGCCGGTGACGACGATCGCCGTGTCCGGTCGCTCGCGCCTGAGGCGGCGGATCGTCTGCCGCGCCTGCCGCACGGCTTCGCCGGTGACGGCGCAGGTGTTGACGATCACGGCCTCGGTCACGCCGGCGGCCTCGGCCTCGCGCCGCACCGCTTCCGATTCGACGATGTTCAGCCGGCAGCCGAAGGTGACGACGTCGAGGGGCATCACCGCCTCCGTGTCCCGGGCGCAGCGCAGCACAAAGTGATGCGCTGCAGAACCGGGACCGTAGAAATGTGTTGCGGTCCCGGATCAGCAGCGCACCGCTGCGCGCTACGCGCTTGCGCTGCGCCGCATCCGGGACAAGTACCCATCACGGCGCCGGCGCCTTCTCGAATAAAGCCGCATCGAACGTGCCGTTGAACTCGAACGCGACCGGGCCGGTCATCAGCACGTGGTCGTCGCGCTCGCGCCATTCGATGGTGAGGTCGCCGCCAGGGAGCGTGACGTGGACCTTGCGCTCGGTGCGCCTGAACCGCGCCGCCGCCACCGCCGCCGCGCAGGCGGCCGAGCCGCAGGCGCGCGTCAGGCCCGCGCCACGTTCCCAGGTGCGGATCGTGATGTGCTCGCGGTCGACGATGTGCGCCAGCGTGATGTTGGCGCGCTCGGGGAAGATCGGGTGGTTTTCCAGGAGCGGGCCGAAGCGCTCGAGGTCGTAGGCGTTGACGTCGTCGACCCAGAAGATCGCGTGCGGATTGCCCATGTTCACGACCGAGGGCGAATGCAGCACCGGCTTGTCGATCGGCCCGATCTGCAATTCGATGGCGCGCGTGTCGCGGAATTCCTCGGCCAGCGGAATCTCGTTCCACTTGAAGCGCGGCGGCCCCATGTCGACGGTGAACAGGCCGTCGCCGCCCTTCCAGCAATTCAACAGACCCGCCTTGGTCTCGAATGTCAGCGCATCCTTGCCGCTCTCGCCTGCGACGATCGAGGCGACGCAGCGCATGCCATTGCCGCAGGCGCCGGATTCGGAGCCGTCATTGTTGAAGATGCGGATGAAGGCGTCGGTGCCGGGCGTCCGCGGCGGATAGAGCGCCATCAACTGGTCATAGGGGGCGCCCTGCGGCGAGGCGGCCGCGCGCGCTTCTTCAGCCGAGATAGCCGAGGCTCTCTGACGTAAATCAACGACGACGATCTCGTTGCCGATACCGTTCATCTTGACGAAAGGCTGGTTGGCGAGCGCGCCCATTCGGAAATCGTCCCGGGCCGGGCGTCTGCCCGGCTTTCGCCCGGTTTATATGGCGAATCAGCCGCCGATAGCCAGTGCTCGTGCTATAGGTCCGGCGAGCAGGCCTTGAGTCGCCGGGCCGCCTGCAACGACGGAGAATTCGCCCGATGTCAGTCATCCGCCGCGCGGCCTCGCTTCTCGCCGGCCTTCTGCTGGCGCTGACCGCGGGCCTTGCCGCCGCGCAGCAGCCGGCGCCGCCCGCCGACAAGCCGGCCGAGCAGATGCCCGCGCCGGGCGCCGAGCCGTCGCCGACACAGCTCAAGCCGGGTGACGCCTTCGGCCTCGAGGTGCAACTGCCGGAGCGGACGATGCTCTATCTGAAAGGGCACACGAACTGGGACACCGCCTTCGACACGTTGGTCGAATCCTTCCGGACGCTGAAATCCTACATGGACAAGGAAGGCATCAAGGCCGCCGGGCCAGCGATGGCCGTCTACACCCAGACCGACGAGACCGGCTTCAATTTCCAGGCCGCCTACCCGCTCGCGCAGGTCCCCGCCAATCCGCCGAAGGGCGACATCGCCGTCGGCCAGGCGCCGTCCGGCAAGGCACTCAAATTCGTGCATCGCGGCTCTTACGATGCGATGGATACGACTTACGAAGCGATTACCAATTATCTCGACGACAAGCAGCTCG
>Ga0134125_10000308_pt1 | contig 67992 bp, 69 predicted proteins | sample KB31751_FD_96464 | JGI IMG/M metagenome (GOLD analysis project Ga0134125, IMG submission 96464) | Terrestrial soil microbial communities with excess Nitrogen fertilizer from Kellogg Biological Station, Michigan, USA - KB3-175-1 | ecosystem: Environmental > Terrestrial > Soil > Unclassified ... | reverse complement strand
CCTCCGCTTCGCCAACCGGCGGGTACTTTGCAACAATGGCGCCGCGTCTGCCAACCAGCCAGGCGCTGCTAAACCGAAACCACCTTAACTCGTGGTCTCACTCCAGGGGCGCACCCCAAAATCACCCTACTTACCCACAGGCCTTAGAGTGTAAAAACACCCTACTCCAACCACAGGCGGATATCACGCCAACGAGATAAGAACCAAGCGTATTGAAATTCTCCTTGGCGTATCGCGAACGAAGCTGAGGCGTTCGATTGCTACCCGGGATGGTCCTTCACTCCTGCTTAAAAAAAAGGCGGCCGATGTAACTTCAAGCTTTTCAGGACTTGCCCAGGCGCAAATCCGACATCTTTCTCTGAAAATTGAAGGTAGCGACCATGAATAACCAAGACATCCTCGTCATATTAGACGAGCGAATAACTGAGATTGCTCGAGCAATCGTTCAAGAGGCGATTGTCAATAGCATTGCTCCAGTTCAGCTTTCCGATAACAGATCCGTAAAACTCCGCGAACAGCTGTCGTTCATAATGGCGAAGGAACACGTAACAGTGAAGGAAGCAGCGCTGCTTTTGTCCTGCTCCGAAAGTCATATCCGCAAGCTGGTGATGCTGGCTCGGAAGGGCAAGACTCGCCGCCCCGTTCCTTTTGTTGATATGGAGGGCGTCACGATATTCCCTCGCGAAATCCTTCTGGACTGGGCCAGGCCAACACAGCATTTGCAGGTTGTCAAAAATGAAGCAGCGTAAGTCTTGCGTCGATCATAAGACCGTCTTAAGCTTCCTCGACTTCTCTAGCCGCTTTCTACCTGGAAAGGAGGAAGCGACATGATTCGAAAGAGAGGACGTAAGGGCTTTTGTTCCGCCGAATTCATGATTGATGGGCACACTTATCAATTCACGTTCAACGGCAAGAAGGGCATGCCCTTTATTACGTCAAAGACAGAAGCAAAGGAGTACGAGAATGACTTAAGACGACAAGTAACTTCAGGGTTGTCGATGAAGGATTCCGATCTGAAGAACTTTGCCAAGTTTTTCAACGGAATCTATATGGAATATTCCCGGAAACATAAGGTGCCGCTCTCCACGGAATTTGATCAGTATTATGGCAAATTCCTCGTCGAAGAATTCGGCAGGAGAACGTTATCGCAAATCTCGCCACGCATGATTGAGAATTATCTGTTCAAACTGCTTGAGACAAATACGCAGTATGGCAGGCCTCATTCTCCGGTCACTGTGCGGCGGCACTACAATATGCTCAACCAGATTTACAACATGGCCATCCGTGAGCGGATCACAAACGACAATCCTTGTCGCCTCGTGAGCCGCACGGTGTTGAAAAAACTTCCCACTTGGCAGAATCGCGAGCGATGGCTAAACAAGTACGAGCCTGACGAAGAAGAACGACTCTTGGCGGCCTTTAACGAATACGGCGACCACTTGCCCGCCTTTTGCCGAATAATACTCAACACCGGGATTCGACCGCCCAAGGAAGTCCTGTCAATCAAGAAGGAGCACGTCAATCTCTCAGACGAAGCGCGTTATTGCAAAGTCGAGAAAGCGGATGTGTTGATTCCTCCCCGAGCCGTCTTGGTGGCGAAAGGCAAAGACGGTCGTCCGCGGGTCTTACCACTGAATAGTGTGACGCAAGAGGTCTTCAGTATTCTCGTCGCCGACTGTGTGACAGGTGACTGGCTTTTCACGAATCGCGAAGGCGAGCCAATGAAAGCAGTCAAGAAGGGTTTCACTGCCGCGTGCCGAAGGGCTGGAATTGTAGATCTTAGACCATATGATCTGCGTCACACGTTTGCCACCCGTTTATTGGAGCGCGGTGTTCACCACTATGTCATTTCAGCGTTGCTCGGACACTCAAGTCCGTTGGCGAGTGCGGGTTTTGGCTCACGAATGACTCCCGGTTATGCGCACGTCAGTTGGGAGACAATGGTGAAAGCAGTGGAGGCCTTGGAACAGCCGGTTTCGCCGGATCAGAACGTTTTCGGTTTGTATTCCGGCAAAATTCCGGCAGATTCGTTGGAGGCCCAAAAAGCTGTTTGAGAGGAACTACGGTAAGCTGTTGAAGCAAATGGCTATAGATATGGTAGGCGCGTGGGGATTTGAACCCCAGACCCCTACCGTGTCAAGGTAGTGCTCTACCCCTGAGCTACGCGCCTAAAGAAGAGTGCTGTCAATGACTCTCAGCAAGAACTGCTGCGGTCCCGAGGAACCAATCAGTTTCGAATAGAGCCATTCGCTTTTGGGAAAGGTACGACAAACTCAAGTTTGTCCGACTCAAAGCGAAGCCAGAAAGTAGCAAGCCGCTGTTGTGAGTGTCAAGCTGGGACTATCCGAGGCATATCGTTTTAAAGAACACCGACATCCGCGGATTACGCCGATTACACAGATGAAAGGTCTTTGGACTTGGGTCTTTGGACTTGGGTCTTGGACTTGGACTTTTGGCTTGAGTCTGTGGACTGGGCCCGTTTGGTGTTGGAGGTTTGAGTTCGTTTTGAGGCGCGTCGTGGTTGGTCTGAAGGCGTTGAGCGTTCTCTCCAAAGTCTGGTGGGATCACTCATCCGCACAGTCATAAACTTCAAAGACCAGAGATCGAAGACCCAAGACCGTCCTCCTACGCGTTGCTGGTTTCGGCGGCGAGTTGTTCCCACTCGGCGTACAAGTCGCGGAGGCGGGCGTCGATCTCTTCGTAACTCTTGTTCAGCTCTTGTAGCCGCTGCGGATTGCGAGCGACTTCGGGTTGACTCATCGACTCAGAGATCTCGCGAAGCTGCTGCTCTGCAACAGCCACCTCAGACTCAATCTGCTCGGGGCTGCGAGCCGACGCTTTCTTCTTCTTGATTACTTTTACGCCAGGCTTGGCTGGCTTCGATGATTGCGTACGCTTCGACGCTTGTTTGGGCTCGGGTTCCGGTTCCAAAACTTCATTCTGCCATTGAAAGTCGGTCATATTCTCGACCACCTTCGTTTGCTTTGGCGTCGGACTTATTTCACCGCGCAGCAGCTTTGCTTTCCAGTCGTGGTATTCGGTGTAGTCGCCGTCGTAATGCTCGGCGTTGCCATTGCCATCCAACGCCAGAATGTGAGTGGCAACTCGGTCGAGGAAATAGCGATCGTGACTGATAGTGATGATCGTTCCTTCGTAGGCATCGAGCGCTTCCTCCAGAGCTTCGCGTGAAGGAATGTCCAGATGGTTGGTCGGCTCATCGAGCACTAAAACGTTGACTCGCGAATAAATCAGCTTTGCCAGCGCGAGTCTTCCCTTCTCGCCGCCGGATAAATCACCGACCAACTTGTAAACATCGTCGCCGCTGAAATGAAACTTCCCGAGAAACGAACGGAGCTCGCCGGCAGTGGCCGAGGACGGCGCCACGCGACGCAGCTCCATAATTATCTCGTTGCGCGGATCCAAATCGTCCAGCTGCTGTGCGTAGTATCCAATTTGAACCTTGGAACCCCAGCGCACTTCACCAGCAAGTGGATCAACTTTGCCGAGAATTGTTTTGAGAAACGTTGTCTTGCCAGAGCCATTCGGCCCAATGATGCCGAGCGATTCACCGCGCCGGAGAATGAACGAGATGTCGCTCGCGAGTAACTTGTCAGGATAGCCCACCGTGGCTTCGATGACCGTCAGCACGTGATTGCCAGTACGTTCAATTGCCTGCAGCCGGAAGTCTCCTGAAGATTTGTCGGTTCGCACGGCTTCTATCCGATCGAGCTTTGCCAGCATCGTTCGGCGCGACTTCGCTTGTTTCGTTTTCTGGCCGGCCAGATTTCGACGGATAAACTCTTCCGTCTTTTCGATCAGGTGCCGCTGGTTTTCGTAGGCACGCTGTTGGGCCTCGCGCCGCTCCTCCCGCTCGACGAGGAACGCAGAGTAGTTTCCCGTGTAGGTGGTGGCGCGGCCGTTTTCCAATTCGATGATGCGATTGCAAGCTCGATCGAGAAAGTATCGATCATGGCTGATGATCACGTACGCCGCCGGATAGGTTTGAAGAAATTCTTCCAGCCATTCAACAGCCCCGACGTCCAGATGGTTGGTAGGTTCGTCCAGCAGCAGAATGTCGGGCTCCGCCAATAACAAACGAGCGAGACCAAGTCGGTTTACCTGCCCTCCGGAAAGTTTTTCGGTCTCGAGCGACCAGGACTCTCGATCGAAACCGAGCCCAAGCAGGATGGCCTCGGCTTTGGCGCCGTATTCAAACCCACCTTCGCGTTCAAAGGCATGCTGCAAATCGCTGTAGCGCTCAAGCACTTTTTCGAGATCGACATCGGCTTCGGCCATGCGATGCTCGAGCTCATGCATCTCGTGCTCGATTTGCTGCAGATGGCCGAACGCAGCGAGGGCAGCTTCGTGAACGGTGGCGCCGGCTTCGAAGTGAATGTGCTGGGCCAGGAGGCCGAGACGCACGCCTCGAGCTTTTACGACTTCACCTTTGTCGGCACTCTCCTCGCCGCTAACCAATCGAAAGATGGTGGTCTTGCCGGCGCCATTGCGTCCGACGAGGCCGACGTGTTCGCCCGGATTTATTTGCAGTGAGGCTCCGCGCAGTACGTCCTGCGCGCCGTAGGATTTGAAAACGTCTGATAACCTGAAAAGCATTATTCAAAAACCGATCTTTGTTCTTGGTTCTTTCTAGTCTGTTGTAATCCAGTGGCGTATGTCCATTCAAGGCGCGGGCAGCTGGCGAGGCTGGGCTAGTAAACTCCTGCACCTAAGCCGGCTGCCCAGGCAAGCCCCGCTGTTCGAAGCCGCTTCCCGGCGCTGGCCGCCACTCGATCCGAGAAAAAGCCAACTGCAAAGAACAAAGTACAAAGCACCAAGAACAGCAAAACGGGTGTGACCCAAAAGACTCGGATCACACCCGATCTCATTTCACGGCGCTGAATTACTTCTTCGGCGAAGCGCTTGGTGCAGCTGTAGCAGCCTTCGGCGACGCAGTCGCAGCTGCTGCCGGAGAAGCGGCGGCGGCCGACGCAGCGGGACTCGCAGCCGGAGTAGCTATCGAACCAGGCGCAGCCGGCCTGAGGCCGAGATTTCCCGGGTTGGCCAGCATGCTCGCCGCCATGTTGTTAACGATCTTGGCTTCATTCAACGCAACCTCCAACAACGCGGTGTTCAGAATCTCTTTCCGCGAGTTCACGAGCGCTTGCGTAATCTGCTGACGCACGCCGGGGCTCTCCAACGTGAGGTTCTCTGTTTGCAATCGCTTTTCCTCAAGCTTGAAGATGTACCAACGGCCGCTATTGAAGTGGACCGGATCGGTAAAGCTGCCCACTTCCATGGCACCGAGCAGCTTAGCAACCAAGTCCTGCGGGAAGCCATTCGATTTCAAATCCTCTTCGGTAGCGAAACCAACGTCACCACCCTTTGTCAGCGTGTTGGGGTCTTCGCTCTTCGCGCGAGCGACGGTCGCGAAGTCAGCTCCCCCTTTTAGCTGTTGATAAATGCCGTCGATTTTCAGCTTCGCATCAAGCTCGTTCTTCGCATCGCTGTTAGTAATTCCCGCAGCGCTATTGTCCGCGGGATCGACCACAATCATCGCCAGCGCTACGCCGCGAGCGTTAATAAACTGCGCCCGATTGTTCGTGTAGTATTCCTCGACTTCGCGATCGCTGATGCTGATCTTGCCGGCGTACTTATCCTGCAGACTGCTGATGGCGAGATCTTTCTTGGCATCTTCCTTGAGCACATCCATCGTGACGCCTTGCGACTGTAGACTCTTGGCGAAGTCTTCGTCAGTCATTCCGCTCCCAGTTTTTTGCGAGTTAATCGCGCCGTTGATTTGATCTTCGGTCGGCAAGAGCTTTTCCCGTTCGGCCCGCTGAAACAGTACTTCTCGTTGAATCAGACGGTCCAACACCGCCAAACGAGCCTGCGCCATCTGCAATTGCGAATACTTTGATTGCTCGCCTCGGGCCTGAAGGCTGATTTGGCGCTCGATCTCTGCCGACATGATTGGCCGGCCATCAACAGTCGCAGCCACGGTGTTGGCTGCAGCTGGGTCTCCGCCTCCATCCTTACCGCAAGCGGAAAAACTGAGCGCGATCAACGCGGTCAGAATACTGAGGCTCAAAAGTTTTGTAGTTTTCTGCACTTAAATTCTTCGCTCCTTCACAATTGGTTCGTTGGGCGCTAGAGGGCCGTCGCAGCTTGACTGCCGTAAAAAGCGTCTGCTATAAGCTTACGTTTGCAAAACTGACGTTATTTGTATCCACCAATTCACAATAAGATGTCTCGCGTTACTGAGATTGTCTGGAGGTTTTTTAAGAGTAATGGCTAAAAGATGCGAAGTTTGTGGTAAGTCACCACAGTTCGGTAACAATGTTTCTCATGCTAATAACCGCACCCCGCGACGGTTTAATCCCAACCTGCAATCCATTCGCGTGGCGTTGCCGCAGGGTGGCGCGCACCGAAAGAAGGTCTGCACGAGTTGTATCAAAGCCGGCAAGATTGCCAAGGCTGTTTAGTTCCAGACTAATCTTCAAAGATCTACCTGAAGCCGGTCGGACGTAATTGTCCGGCCGGTTCTTCTTTTCCGAGCAGTTTTGAATTTAGGCCGCGTTTGCGTCGCGCGCTTGCGAAAGAGACGGCTGCCGATCCCGGATTCAAAAGCGTCGCAAAAACAAAACGCGGATTCTAGCAGAAACAGTTGGACGGGCAAAGTTGCGAGCCGTAGCTACAACTCCTCAAACCCTATCCACAGATTACGCAGATTTCACAAATGTTGGTTGAATCAAGGGTTCTGTTATTGCACTTCGGTCTTACTGAATCGGTGTAATCTGTGTAATCTGCGGATAAGAACTGATTACGATTTACACATCAGCACAAATCGAATTAGGCGGCGCCCTGGAGACGTTCGACATCGAGGACGCCGGGAACGCCCTTGATGGAATTGATCACTTTGTCGAGGTGCTTCACATCGAAGACTTCAACGGTCACCTCAATGTGGCCACGTTCATCGGGAGCCACGCTCGCGCGCGCGTCGCGAATTCCGGTCTTCATATCTGAGATAGCCCCGGTGATCCCCGCAATCATGCCGGTGCGATTCTCGGTCACGGCTCGAAGTTTCACCGCATAGGCGGTCTGGTCCGGACGCCCTGCCCACTCGACTTCTACGATGCGTTCCCGGTTAATCATGAGCTGCTGCACATTCTTGCAGCGAGTGGAATGGACCGCCACCCCCTTGCCTCGCGTGATGTAGCCTATGATCGCTTCGCCATGAAGAGGATTACAGCAGCGCGCGCGCGTCACCATCAAATCATCGACTCCGCGCACCACAATCGAATCATCACCGAGATGAATCAGTCGTTTGACGGCGCGAACGCCGCTGCGCAGCCGCGACTCTTTCTGATTATCGAGTTGTTCAAACTGCTCAGGCCCGAGGTACTTCGCGATGACGTTGCGCGGGATTAGCTTGCCGTAGCCGATGGCAGCCAACAAATCATCAACTCTGCCATAGCCGTAATCGTTCGCAACGCGCTTCATTTCCGGATCGTTGTTAGCCAGCAGCTTCTTTGGTGAGAGCTGAAAGCGGGTGGCTTCCTTTTCGAAAAGCTTGCGTCCTATGTCCATGGACTCGGCGCGCTGCTGTTCGGCTACCCAATGCCGCACCCGATTGCGCGCTCGCGAGGTGACGATGAAATTCAACCAGTCGCGCGAGGGATGCGTGTTGGCGTTGGTAAGAATCTCAACCACATCGCCGTTCTGAATCTCAGTTCGGAGCGGCACCATCCTGCCGTTGATTTTTGCGCCGTTGCACGTGTTGCCGACTTCCGAGTGAATCATGTAACCGAAGTCCACCGGCGTCGCACCGCGTGGCAGCTGAATAACTTTCCCCATCGGCGTGAAGGCGTAGACATCCTTGGGATATAGATCCAGCTTCAGGGAGTCGAGAAAATCGCGCGAGTCGTTTACGTCCTGCGTCCACTCGACGAGCGAGCGCAACGCCTGCAACGTGCTGTCGTCGTCATGAGCGCCGCGCTTCCCTTCCTTGTATTTCCAGTGCGCCGCGACGCCCTCTTCGGCGATGCGATGCATTTCTTCGGTGCGTATTTGAATTTCGAAGGACTGGCTTTTGGAACCGATTACTGAAGTGTGGAGTGACTGATAGAGGTTATCTCGAGGCGTGGCAATCCAATCTTTGATACGTCCGGGCACTGGCTTCCAGTTGTGATGGATGACTCCAAGGGCCGCATAACAATGGCGAATATCATTTGGAGTTATCACGCGTGCTGCGACCAGATCGTAGACCTGGTCCAGTTCGATTTTTTGCCGGCGCAGTTTCTTCCAAATCGAATAGAGACGTTTGACTCGGCCTTCAACCCGGACGGGTACGTCGGCTTCACGCATCTTTTGTTCGATTGAGTTGGTGACTTCATTCAAAAACTTCTCGTTCTCAGGCCGTCTCTTTTCAAGCTGAGCTGTCAGCGATCGATAGTCTTCGGGATGCAGATGCTGAAAGGCGAGGTCTTCGAGCTCACCCCTGATTTTGCCCATTCCCAGCCGGTGTGCGATAGGAGCGAAGATATCCATCGTTTCCTGCGCTATGCGCTTACGTTTCTCGGCCGGCAGGTAATGGAGCGTCCGCATGTTGTGCAGGCGATCGGCCAACTTAACGAGCACGACGCGAACGTCGTCAACCATCGCCAGCACCATCTTGCGTACGTTCTCAGCCTGCTGCTCTTCGCGAGAGACGTTACTGATTTGAGCGATTTTCGTTAGACCGTCAACAAGGTGAGTAATCTCTTCTCCGAAATACTCGCGAATAGTGTCGAGCTCAACCAGCGTGTCCTCGACAACGTCGTGCAAGAGGCCGGTAGCAACAGCGACCTCATCAAGTCGCATTTCGGCGAGGATGTTAGCTACTTCGAGCGGATGCACCAGGTATGATTCACCCGACGCGCGCTTCTGTCCTTTGTGTTCGCGCGCCGAAAAAAGGTAAGCGCGCCGCAGCAGATCAGTATCCGCCTGAGGATAGTTTCTATGTACTTTCTCGACGATGTCCTCAATACGGATCATGATTTACAGCGACTCAAACTGACAGAAAGCAAATCGGTACTCTTGTCGAACAGCGATTATAGCAATAGGTGGTGCACGGCTAGAAAACCGAGCACCACCTATTTGTGAATAACAGAAATTAGAGCCGTTTTAGCCCGCCGGCGGAGAAGCAGCTTTCTTTGCCTCTTCTTCTTTCCGCTTCTGTTCAGCCCTCTCCTGATTGATCTTGCTCAACTCAGCCGTACGTTTCTCAGCTGCTTCACGTTGCTTGTCGAGTTGGGCCTTATCATCAGTTTTGCCGTCCATCTCAGCCAGCTTCGAGCTTTCAAGCAGAAGGTTGGTCTTGTAAGACCAGGCGGCTTCACTGTTTGGGTCGAGCTTAATAGCGTTCTCGATCTCTTCAAGCCCGCGCGTTACGCACTTCCTGGCTGACTGAAAATCCGCATCTTCCTTTGGCTTCTTGTAGGAAACGGTAGCTTTGTTACTCGTGGGATCGATAGTGGTGACTTTATTGGCAGGCAGGTCGGTTATCTCGTTCGAGCAATGCCAATCTTTACTTGCCAGGACCACGTAAGCTTCGGAGCGCTTATCGGCGTCGGCGTTGCCATCGACTGCGCGCTGCTGAATCCAGGCGCGTTGATTTTCGTCTTCCTTGAGGGCGCCCAACAATGACGCGACGGCCTTGTAGGCTTCCTCGTTCTTGGGATCTTTTTGGAGGAGCTTCTTGTACTCGTCAATGGCCTGCCGCGCCTTGGCGATATTTTCCGGCGTGTTTATGCCAGCGCGATATTCACGGTGGACAATACGGGCGATGAAAAGCGGCGCGGTTTTGTTGTCAGGATCGAGTTGAAGCGCCCGGCGGGAGTGCTGCTCGGCTTCTTCAAATTGTGCGTTTCGATAAGCTCTGGCAGCCTCATTCAACTGGTTCTTGGAACGAATGCGGTTGATCACGCCGCAACCTGAGCTGGACACAACCAAAACTGCCAGGACAATCGCGAACCTGGTTCGAGAGAGTTTCATTTTATGTATGGCTCCCCATCAATTTGCAGTCAAGAAACGATTGAAGCGCACTAAACGCGATGCGAATTTCTTTCGTTTGTTACTGCGGCAAATCGTCTACCTGCAAACCCACTGGATTAGCACCCGCAGCTTTAATGGCATCAATCACCTTCACGACTTCGCCATAAGCCAATGACCTGGGCGCCTTCACGAAAACTGTTTTTTCGATGCGGTCGGCTTCGGGTAAATCCACTCGTGTTTCCATGCCGACCTTGTAAGCACGATCCGTTTTGCGTTTTTCGAACGTCTGCTGAAGTTTGGAGCTCAGTGGCGCGGTGTCGTTGACTGAACCCATGTTGTCCTGGTTCAACTTCAGCTGGAGATCGGAGCCAATGGAGACAACCAGCGTCAGCGGATTTGGTTTCAACTGACTAAGATCTTCGTTCGGATCTTTTTGGGTGGGGATGTCGGCCTTAAATCTGCTGGGCTTCAGTGGCGTCACCACCATAAAGATAATCAACAACACCAACAGCACATCGATGAGCGGCGTCACGTTGATGTAAGGGACGGCACGATTGCCGCCACCACCAGAACTCATTCCCATAATTCAGCTCCTCTAGTTCGCCAACCGATTTACGTCCACTTAGGTCTTTGCGGGTGCGGCTGCCGGTGCGGCGGCGCCGCCACCCTTCTTCTTATCGGCGACGAGTCCGATTTTGTCCACGCCGAGCTTTCGTACTTCATTAATGATACCAACCACTTCGCCGTAGCTGACCTTGATACCGCTCTTGATGTAAACGATGTGGTCATTCTCATTCTTGATGTTCTTGAGCATCCGATCGACCTTGTCAGCCAGGTCGGTCTTTTGAACTCGCTGTTTACCCAAATAGTATTCACCGTCATTGGGTATGGAGATAACCACTGACGATTCCTTGATGATATTCGGGTCCACATCAGGCGAGGTCATGCCCTTCGGGATGGCAACGGTGATGCCCTGCTGCAGGAACGGCGTAACCACCATGAAGATGATGAGCAGCACCAACATGATATCGACCATTGGTGTGACGTTAATTTCAGATGAAAGGGCGGTACCGCCCCCGGCTGACATTCCCATAGTAAAAACTCCTAACTGCTAACTAAGCCAGTATGTGGCGCGAACTCCAGTCGCGCTCATCGTCACGGTTGCAAAATCTGCTTGCTGCAGCAGCGTTACGGCTTCAACTGCTTGGTGCGGTTCTTGATGAAGTAGTCAACCAACTCTGACGCTGAGTTGTCCATCTCGACCACAAAACCATCGACTTTGCCCGTGAAGTAGTTGAACAGCCACACTGCGGGCACCGCGACCAGCAAACCGAGTGCAGTGGTGAACAATGCTTCAGAGATACCGCCCGCGACTGCAGCGATACCGGCCGTCTCCGCGTTCTTCATGCCCTGGAAGGCGTTGATGATTCCGAACACCGTACCGAACAATCCCACGAAGGGCGCCGTAGAACCGATCGTCGCCAGACCGGACAGGCCTCGTCGGAACTCAGCGGTCTTGATAGCGATAGCGCGCTGCAGTGCTCGCTTCGAAGCTTCAATCTCATCACCCGAGATATCGGACGAAGCTTCGTGGGCGCGAAATTCCTGCAAGCCACTGCTGACCACCATAGCCAGGTGAGACTTGCGGTGCTTGTCGCTGATGTTAATGGCCTCTTCAATTCGATCATTCTTGAGAGCCTGAGCCACTCGCGGTGCAAATTCTCGTGACTGCTTTTTGGCAGCAGAGTAGGTCAGGTAGCGCTCAACCATGATCGCGATCGAGTAGACGGACATGAGCAGCAACACAATGACGACGCCGATAGCGACGGCGCCCATGTTTCTGATCATCTCAGTCATGGTGAAATGGCCCGCGTCTTTGGCAGCGGGACTGGCGGCAGCTTCCTGCAACAAGAAGATCACCACACCCAAAGCTTTTGTTCCAAGAAGGCTAAGTAGAATAGTCACGATAAACCCCTCCAAAGGTTTTTCTAAACATTACATTTGAAACAAGCAGGACTCGCGTAGGACCAGAATGCCGATGGCTAAATGATCCTGAGCAACCTACGTTATTGAGCCACGAAGTTGTACTGGATCACGCCATTGACCTTGACCGGTTGTCCGGACAGCTTGGTCGGGGAAAACTTCGACGCGCGCGCCGCAGCCACCGCCACCGCTTGCAGAAGCGGATGACCGGAGATCGCGTGAGCCGAAACGACGGTGCCATTTTCGTCGATTAGGACCTGGACAACGACGGTTCCTGAAGCATGCGCCTGGCGGGCAATTGCCGGATAAGTCGGTTGCACCAGGCGAACGGCCTTGCCGTTCAGTACACCTCCCGAAATCGGCGCCCTGGGCGGAGTCGGCTTCGGCGCTTCGGGTGGCGGCGGCGCATCCACTTCAACTTTGGTCGGCGCTGCAGTACCTATGGTTCCGGTACCGCTGCCGCTGGAAAGCGGAGCTGCTGCGCTTGAGTTTTCCGAGCCTATTCGGGTGATAACGCCCTGTCGCACCGGCGGTACTTCAGAGGCTTTGGTTGAGATCTCCTTCGGGACCAGCTCAGTGCGAGTTACGTCGGCGATCAGTTCCTTACGGATGTCGACGTTTTGTTCGACTTTTTGCGGCTTGGCTGTCTCCGTCTTTTGCTCCTGCTGTTGCTGCGGAGGCACCGGCACCGGCGCGACCAGCGTCACAAAATCGAGATCGCTGGTATCAACCGAGGCATCGTAAAGATAGATGCCGCCAATAAAAAGGACTAAGCCAATGACAAGGTAAATTGCCACCGTGCCCATTAAGAACGATCCTTTTCGCGACAAATCTTGTTTGTGCGAGCCAGATTCAACTAGATTATCGAACATTCTTTTTTCCTCCCTACTCCGGTGCCAAATGGATCAGGGGTGCGAAACCATTAAAGAAATTGCGACAAAAAGAAATAGATGGGGAAGCAGCAGCCTCTTGCGATCCAAGAATCTGAAAGCTTGTGAACAGCCGCCGTGCGAGACAACTCACCGGCCAGATCAATATAGACCGCCGCCCCCGCTTATCTATTTTCTTCGCGGCAACGACACTACTATTTAATTGGCCAGCAACACGCGCAGTCTATGCCGCAATCCAGAACAAAGTCAAGCGGAAATTCAACCATTTAATGAGCACTTTTATGCTCATCGACTGCGAAATAATTCAGCTTACACGCTACCAGCGCCGCGGCTCTGTTTTCTTGCGGTAGCCGTCGTGCTGCGTGCTTTAGACGCCTCATTGGCGCGGAGGTTCCCTGAGTTTACACCGATTGTTTTGGGAGCGAGAGCAATCGCTCGATTGGCCGCGTCAAGACGCTGTTCCCACCAGACCATGATAGGGCTGGCAATGGCTACAGATGAGTAAGTACCAAAGCTAATTCCTATCAGCAGCGCCACCGAAAAACCAAACAATACTTCACCGCCGAACAAGACCATGGCCAGCACCGAAAGGAATACCAGGCCTGACGTGATCACGGTACGAGACAAGGTTTGGTTGATGGAGTCGTTGGTGATCTTGTAGAGCGAATCGCGACGGTGCAGACGCCTGTTCTCTCGAATACGATCGAACACGACGATAGTGTCATTCACCGAAAAGCCGACCAGGGTAAGCAACGCAGCAATAACGGTAAGGCTGATCTCCCACTGGAAGATCGAGAAGATACCCAAAGTCACAAGGACATCGTGGAATACGGCGATTACGGCTGCGGCCCCGTAAGTCCATTCAAAACGGAATGCTATATAAAGGAGAATACCAACGAGGGCAGCGAGGGTCACCGCTATAGCTTTGTTGCGCAGCTGTTGACCAGCTACAGGACCGACGGCTTCGGTGCCAATCACCTTATAAGCGGCGTTGGGATCGGAATTGAGATCCGCTTTTTCCGCCGCTTCAGCGCCAAACTTACTCAAAGCCTTGCGGACTTTTACCTGTCCGACGTCCACCTGAGCGCCGCCGGTGCCTGCCGTGCTCGTATCCGGACCCTCAAGAGGCATCTTAACCAGGACTTCGTCCGGCTTGTCCGTTACCTGAACGATCGCATCTCGGACACCTTCAGTAGCTATGGCCGCATGAATTTGTTCAGCCGCTGGCCGCTGCCGGAACTTGATCGTCATGACCGTGCCGCCCTTGAAATCAACGCCGAGGTTGAAAGCTTGCGGAGCAGAAGGGTTACGACTGTGGTGCCACTGCCGATAAATAGCTGAGCCAAGACCGGCAAGCATCAACAGGATAGACACGGTGATGAACAAACGTCTGTTCGCCAGCCAATCGATCTTTACGTCCTTAAAAATTTCAATCATGACTTAACTTTAGATGCTTAGCGACTCAGCGCGTTCCTTGCGGCCGAGCAGCCAGATGAAAATGGTGCGCGAAACGTACACTGCGGAGAATAAATTAATGACCAGACCGAGAATCAGCGTCACAGCAAACCCACGAATCGGTCCCGTTCCGAAGAGAAACAGGAACAGCGACGACACCGTGGTAGTAACGTGGGTATCGATGATGGTGACAAAAGCTCGACCGAACCCCTGTTCGATCGATGAAGCCACTGTCTTCCCGGTCCGCAACTCTTCTCGTATTCGTTCAAAGATTAGAACGTTCGAGTCGACCGCCATACCGATCGTCAGGATAATGCCGGCGATACCGGGCAAAGTCAGCGTGGCGTTGAAAATAATCAAGCCAGCCATCATCAAGACCACGTTGAGCAACAAGGCTACGACAGCGTTGACGCCTGAACCGCGGTAATAGACCAGCATGAACAACACCACCAGCGCCAACCCGACCAGCGAAGCTCGGACTCCGGCGCGAATGGAATCATCGCCAAGGCTGGGACCAACCGTTCGCTCTTCGAGATACTCAATCGGCGCCGGCAGCGCACCGGAACGCAGAGTCAAGGCAAGGTCCTCAGCCGACTCCTTGGTAAAGCGGCCGCTAATCTCACCCGAGTCGAAGATTTGCGACTTAATGAAGGCAATGGACTTGACTTGATCATTCAAGACAACGCCCATGTATTCATTAATGTGCGAGCCAGTCCAGGCGCCAAACTTGTCAGCGCCGCCCTTCTTCAGGGAAAACTGGATTTCGTAATCGTTTTGACCCCCGCCGCGGCTGGGAACGCCTGAAGCGTTTCTCAATTCGCTGCCGTCGATAATTGACGGTGATTCGACGACGACCCACTTGACCGGCTTGGCCTGATTCTGATTCTCGGGCGTCTCGGTCGACAGGTCCATGCGCTCGGTGTATTCGAGCACGCGCCGATTTGCTGGAATCGTTCCACCGCTATTCAGCGAAGCGATCGCCTCTTCTTTTGTTGTGTAAGATTGAGAAGGCGCCGGATTTGGCGAGCTAACGATATGCACCATCTCCAAACGAGATTCCCCGGCGAGTAACTTCTTGACGCGCTCGGGATCGGTGACACCGGGCATTTGCAGCAGGATCTGATGAGAATTCTGCGAACCATGCGTTTGCAGCGTGGGCTCAGTAACACCGAGCGCATTGATACGGCTCTCGATAATCTGCAAAGCCTGTCTCGTGGCTTCATCCGCCAGGGTCCGCTGGAAAGCTCCGCCCAAACTCCAGGCCAACGTGTTCCCGGAAGCCGAAAACGACCATCCAAAACGGTCGGCCATTTCCACTTTCTTTTCGACTGCCTCGCGAATCTCTGTAGCTTTGGATCCGTCGCCAACAGTTAACACCACGCGATAATTACCGGCGGAAGTCTCGGCGTGAGCCTCGGTAACCGGAAAGCTGGCTTCTTTAGCTGCGTTTTGCGCCGCGACAGCGTTGTCTTCGGTGAGCCGTTTCAAGTACTCCTCGGTCTTCACTCGCATCACCAGATGCGAGCCGCCTTTTAGATCCAAACCGAGGTGAATGTTTTCGCGTAAGTTTTGTTTGATGCCTGCGGGAGTAAAGTCATGTTTTCGCGGCAAGCGCGCGTTTGCTCCGGTTATCGGAGGCATGATGACTTTGTATAGACCCAGGATCGTTATGACTATGATGAGTCCGATGCGTAGCTTTAGATTGGTCTTCTTCATACGTATTTAAGATGCCGGCGGCGAACCGATGTCGCCGGTAATGCTGTTAAGCCTTTGTCTCTTCGTCGAGGCCTGCAACTGAGCCGCGCGAGATTTCGAGAATCGTCTTGTCGGCGCTGCGAATCAGCAAGCTCGTATCTTTAACGCTCGTAATCGTTCCGATCACGCCGCCGGTCGTAACGATCCGGTCGCCCGCCTTCAAAGCTGAGATCGTTTCCTGGAGTTTGCGCTGCCGCGCCTGTTGAGGGCGAATCAGCAGGATGTAGAAGACACCGATGATTAAGAGCATCGGCACCAGGGAAGAAATCAACGCGCCGCCTCCCTGAAGGAAAAGCATTATTAACATGAACATTAAGTTTGACTCTTTCGTCCGCGGCGCACCTTGAATGCACGCCAAAATATCGCAGGTCGCAACCTGCACTCAGTCAGCACCCGAGTTGACCATCTCAGTGAATTCCTGCCGGAATTGGGTGAACTTGCCAGACCGGATAGCTTGCCTGACGCGTCGCATAGTGTCAAGGAAGAAGGCCAGATTATGATGGGTCAAAAGTACGCCCGCCAGCATCTCGCCACTCATATAAAGATGCCTCAGATAGGCGCGCGAATGTCTCTTGCAAACTGAGCACTCGCAAGCCTCGTCCAGCGGTCGCATGTCGGTAGTCCAAAGCGCGTTTTTGATATTCACTTTGCCGCGCGAGGTGAAGGCCTGACCATTTCGGCCATTGCGAGTCGGAAGCACACAGTCAAACATGTCCACACCGAGGGCTACCCCCTGGAGCAGATCCTCCGGTGTACCGACTCCCATTAGATATCTCGGGCGATCAGTCGGCAGCAACGGAGCAATCTCCCCGACCACGTTCCACATGACGCTCTTTTCCTCGCCCACGCTTAGACCGCCGATGGCATACCCGTCGAAACCGATCTCAACGGTTCGCGCGAGACTTTCTTTGCGCAAATCCAGATGAGATGCGCCCTGAACAATGCCAAAAAGAGCTTGAGCGCCGCTCAAGTCGTCCGCATCTATCCGGCCCGCATCCATATTTTCAGTTTGAAGCGCGTCGAATCTGTCTCGTGAGCGTCTTGCCCAGCGCGCAGTCAACTCCATGCTGGCCCGGGCTTCGAGTTGTGGTGCCTGGCCGGGAGCACATTCATCAAATACCATCACGATGTCCGAACCAAGTGCCGCTTGAACTTCCATCGATACCTCGGGTGAAAGGAATTGCAGGCTGCCGTCAACGTGAGATCGGAACTCGGTTCCTTGCTCACTGATTTTTCGCAAATCGCCGAGGCTCCAAACTTGAAAGCCGCCTGAATCTGTTAGGAGCGCTCGATCCCAGGCTATGAAGCGATGCAAACCACCACAGGCGCGGATGGTTTCGATTCCCGGCAGCAACCAAAGATGGTAAGTGTTGCCAAGGATAATGCGCGCGTCGAGATCGTCACGCTCGAGTTGTTCGAAGCGGACGCCTTTGACGCTTCCGGCGGTACCGACCGGCATGAAGACCGGCGTCTCGATTTCGCCCCGGCGCGTTTTTAGCACGCCTGATCTGGCAGCGTCGTCTTGAGCCAACAAGTTAAATTGGATTGGAGCAGGCAACATCCGTTTGCATGTCGTGGATTTCGGCTTTGCCGCCTGATGTGCGGAAAGGCTCCGCCTTTCGGCAAGCTCAAGCTCATATTCTTGAGGCTACGCCTCCATAATCTATCGAGGCGCAGCCTCTCCTTTTTATATAGATACTACTTTCGGAAAGGCGGAGCCTTTCGCACATCAGGCGGCAAAGCCGAAGTCGAGCGTCATCGTCCGCGCTTCTTCTTCCGATGACGCTCAATAATCCTCAGCGGTGTGCCAAAGAAGTCAAACTCTTCCCGCAGCCGATTCTGCAAATACCTTACATAAGAAAAGTGCAGTCCCGGTCGCCCGCCCGCAGTGAATAAGACGAAAGTTGGTGGTCGAATCCCAGCTTGAGTCATGTACTGAACGTGAAGCCTCGACACGCCTCCCTTAACCGGAGCCGGAGCGCCACCACCTCGAGGCTGCGACACCGCACTCTCGAAGAATGCATTCAGTCGAGAAGTTGGGATGCGAAGATTACGAGCCTCATTGGCGCGCACAGCCAATGGCAGAATCTTATCGACTCGCTGACCGTTAAGAGCTGAGATCATGATGACGGGGGCCCAATCGAGAAACTTCATGCGCTCACGCAGGCTCCGCTCAAAGGCGCTTGACGTTCCAGTCTCCTTATCAGGCAAAGCGTCCCACTTGTTAACCCCGATGATCATGGCGCAACCAGCGTCGTGCGCGTAGCCGGCGATGTGCGCGTCAAGCGCGGTAACACCCTCAACCGCATCTACCATCACAATCGCAACGTCCGCACGCTCAAGGCTCTTCATAGCCATGACGACCGACAACTTCTCCGCCATCTCACCGGTCTTTCCTTTCCGGCGGATTCCGGCGGTATCTATCAGGCGAAACGTTTTGTCACCGCTTTTCAGCACTGTGTCGATCGCATCGCGCGTGGTGCCCGCAATCGGCGAGACAATCACGCGCTCTTCACCGATGATTCGATTTAAGAGCGACGACTTCCCAACGTTGGGTCTGCCAATGATCGCGAGACGGATCTCTCTCGCTTGTTCCGTTTGCGCTAACTGGCTCGACGTGTCGACCGACTTTAGATCTTTGACGAGCGCATCCAACAGTTCGCCGAGACCATTCCCCTGTTCCGCCGAGATCGGAAAAACTTCTTCAAAGCCGAAGCGATAGAATTCACCGGCCTCGGCTTCAAGCCGCGCGGCTTCAGATTTGTTAGCTGCTACCAGGACTCGCTTACCGGTCGCGCGTAGAAGTTTTGCGAGCTCTTCATCCAGCGGTGTGATTCCCTGACGAACATCGACAACCCAAATCAGCGCCTGAGCGTCGTCAATGGCAAATCCTGCTTGCTTGAAAATGTTTACAGGGATGATTGCATCGTCGTCGGGAACGAGGCCACCCGTGTCAACAATTGAGAAGCGCTCGCCGGTCCACTCGACCTCGCCGTAGATTCGGTCGCGGGTGATGCCGGGCTCGTCTCCAACAATTGAGCGACGCTCGCCAATCAGCCGATTGAATAGCGTTGACTTGCCGACGTTCGGCTGTCCCACGACCGCGACTAACGGCAGGATCGGAGCCGAAACAGCAGCCGGCTCCTGCTCATTTGAGATTTTAGGTTCCATATCAGCTTTGCATTAACGGTAGGCCAACCGCGTCGAATTAGCCAGCGAGGAAATGAAGCGAAGGAGCCAAGCGCACGAGGCAGCGTTTGCCACTGGGAGATCTCCAACCAGTGCGCCAAGAAAAAGGAGGTAAAGCACAAATGGTGAACTGGGTAGCCGATACCACAGGCTGGCCCTGTGGTGTTTCATGTTCACAGCTACAAAAACAGGCTGATCGATCGGGTTCGCAAGAGGCCACGGGCTGGCCCCGTGGTGTTTCACGTTGCCGCCTGCCAGCAGCATGAAGCGTGAACACTCCACGGGACGAGCCCGTGGCCTCACCAAAAATCTCGGCCCGCCTCTGTTAGCGACCAACGTGAGTGACCACGGCGCCAGGCCGTGGCCTCAGTTTTAGCGACTACCTACTTTTTCTTGCCGCACTGATCTCCAACAACTCAAGGTGACTAGCTCAACATAGATCAGCTCAATATAGATCAGCTCAATATAGATCGGCTCAACATAGATCAGCTCGAGGTCGGGAAGGGTCGCTTGCGCCCGCCTCAAGTTTCATCGGCTCTCAACCTTGCGACCATCAAAAACCAATTCAAGTAGTAAGTCAGAGTTGAATGCTAGCGCATCCTGAGGCGGGCGCAAGCGACCCTTCCCGACCTCGAGCTTATGCACCTTGAGATGCTTATGTTGCCCTGCATTCCGCCAAATTGCGGGGCGGCAAACCGTGGTGCAGCGCGAATCTTTCCGCCCTCCGTGAACGTGCGCTATGATTACGCCGCGTCAGCAACACTCTCGCGATTACTTTGAGTTAATCCTAATGAACCAGATTTCAACTTGCGTAGCACTCGTCGGGCTCATCATGCTGTTGGCGAGCAGTGGCTACTCGCAGTCAAGTGAAGCGAATCCAAAGCATTTCAAAACTGATACGCTGTCCTTTGATTATCCTTCGGAGTGGACACTCTCAGACGCCAGTGTCGACGAATTGCAATACCTCATAATGACGAGCGCAGATAAGACTGCTCAGATGGCTGTCGTAACTCAACGTGATCCGGGCATTAGTTGCGCGTCAGAACTCAGGAGCAAGAATGTTACTAAAGCTTTTGTTGACCAGCTAGCAAGTCAGATTCACGCGAAAGTCCCGCTGCAAACTTCTTTAGTTCCAATCAAAGTCGGCGCCAACGAAATACAGGCGACTCAATTTCATGGCGAGCGGGATGGAAAGCCAGTCACGGCGTTTGTAATTGGAGTTATTATCAACAAATGGTTCGTCAATCTTGTCCTGGTAAAGCCCGTTGGTGACGACGCGAGTCTTACTGCGTGGAGCCTGGTGCGCTCGAGTCTTTATGTCGCGGAACCTGTATTGACCGCTCCATCGAAGATCGTTCACAACGGTGGAGTCTTGAATGGTAAGGCTATTAAGTTAGCCCAACCACCGTATCCACAGGACGCCAGATACCGCCGAGCCGGTGGCATCGTAGTAATTGACGTCGAAATCGATGAGATGGGAAACGTGACCCTTGCTTGCGTTCGGTCCGGCCACCCGTTGCTACGCGACGTCTCTCTTGATGCTGCAAGGCAGTCGAAATTTAGCCCTACCAAAATCGATGGCCAGCCGATTAGAGTGATTGGTGTAATTCAATATAACTTCGTGTCTCAGTAGAATTCAGTTAATCCGACTTCTTCGAAAAAACAGGAGCAAACGATGCCGGACACAACGTCTTTCGGACTCTGTGCCATAGCCCAAGTCGCAATCAACGCGCACGACATCGAACGCGCGACGGCTTTTTACCGCGACACACTCGGAATGAAGTTTCTCTTTTCAGCTCCGCCCGGCCTTTCTTTCTTCGACTGCGCAGGCGTAAGACTGATGTTGTCGCTACCCGCAAGACCGGAATTCGATCACCCCAGCTCGATCCTCTATTTCAATGTCGATGACATCAACGCGGCTCATGTCACACTAAGGGAACGCGGAGTTATCTTCGAGGAGGGACCAACATTCGTCGCCAACATGGGAACATACGATCTTTGGCTGGCTTCATTTCGTGACTCTGAAAACAACATAATGGCTCTCATGAGCAACGTTCCACACTAAACACAATTTCAAAAGGAGACTCGGTGAAACGGAGAACCTTTTTGCAAACGAGCAGCCTCGCCGGAGCTGCCGCAATAGTCCGGCCAAGGTCCGTCGAAGTTTCGAAAGCGGAAGCTGAAACCCCACTCGCCGCCCCTCAAACTTTCGAGTTAGAGGAGCTCACTATTGCCGAGCTTCAAAATGGAATGAAGTCCGGCAAGTACACAGCTGTTTCGCTCGCAAAGAAGTACCTGCAGAGAATTCAGCAAATAGATAAGTCAGGGCCTGCGGTAAATTCCGTCATTGAGATCAATCCGGATGCCATCTCCATCGCTGCTGCGCTTGATAGAGAGCGGAAAGCCAAGGGCTCATCACGCGGCCCTTTGCACGGAATACCGGTATTAATAAAGGACAACATCGACACCGCCGACCGGATGATGACCACTGCGGGATCGCTGGCGTTGTTGGGATCGCGGCCGGCTCAGGACTCTTTCGTAGCAAAACGTCTACGCGACGCCGGTGCAGTGATCATCGGAAAGACCAATTTGAGTGAGTGGGCAAACTTCAGATCAAACCACTCCTCGAGCGGTTGGAGCGCGCGCGGGGGCCAAACCCGAAATCCCTACGTTCTTGATCGAAACCCGTGCGGCTCCAGTTCGGGTTCTGGGGCAGCGGCGGCAGCAAATCTCTGTGCGGTTGCAGTCGGAACCGAAACTGATGGTTCAGTTGTTTGTCCTTCAACCACGAATTCGCTTGTCGGCATTAAGCCTACGCTGGGTTTGATTAGCCGCTCAGGCATCATCCCCATTTCCCACAGTCAGGACACTGCGGGTCCAATGTGCCGCACCGTTACCGACGCCGTGATTCTGCTGGGGGCTTTGGCAGGTATTGACCCGCGCGACAAGGCTACAGCCTCGAGTCAAGGCAAGGCTCACAGCGACTACACGCAGTTTCTCGATCGCAATGCGTTGAAGGGCGCGCGCTTAGGTATCGTTCGCAAGTCTTTTGGCTTTAACGACGCGGTCGACAAGCTACTCAACGATCACATCGAGGCGATGAAGCGCATGGGCGCGGTAATCGTTGATCCGACAGACATTCCGACGGCTGGCAAGTTTGATGACAGTGAATTGGAAGTGCTGCTGTATGAATTCAAGGCTGATCTGAATGCGTATCTTGCCGGTCTGGGGTCGAAGGCGCCGGTGAAATCACTGAAGGACATCATCGACTTCAATGAGAAGCATAGCGATAAAGAGATGCCCCACTTCGGCCAGGATCTTTTCATCAAGGCCGAAGCCAAAGGACCATTGACCGAAAAAGCGTATCTTAACGCGCTGAAGCAGAATCACGAGATGACTCGGGAAGATGGAATCGATGCCGTTTTACGAAAGCACAAACTCGACGCGTTGATTGCGCCGACGGGTGGACCAGCATGGCCGACTGATTGGATTAATGGAGATCACTTCACGGGAGGCTACTCGAGCGCGTCAGCGGTGGCGGGCTATCCGCATATTACGGTTCCGGCTGGATACGTTCGTGGCTTGCCGGTGGGAATTTCGTTCTTTGCTTCAGCCTGGAGTGAGCCAACTTTGATTCGTCTGGCTTATTCATTTGAACAAGCGAGCAAGGTGCGTCGCCCACCCCGCTTTCTGCGCACCGCCGTGTATTAGGGTGAAGGTGTTAGGGTGTAGGGTGTAGCCGGTTTTTGGAATGAAAAATGAGAAATGGAAAATGATATATGGAAAATCGGCCCGGCTCTTCAGATTTTCCATTTGCCATATATCAGTTTTCATTTTCCATTTTGGCGCTGCGCCTTCGATTACCTGATGGCCAGCGGAAATCAAGGACGAGGATTAGGTAGCCGGTTTTGGCAGATGAAAAATGGTAAATGGAAAATGATATATGGAAAATCGGCCCGGCTCTTCAGATTTTCCATTTGCCATATATCAGTTTTCATTTTTCATTTTGACACTGCGCCTTCGATTGCCTGGTAGCCAGCGTAACTCAAGATTACCTGGTGGCCAGCGTAACTCAAGGACGAGGATTTGTAGGTAGCCGGTTTTGGCAATGAAAAATGGTAAATGGAAAATGATATATGGAAAATCGGGCCGGCTCTTCAGATTTTCCATTTGCCATATATCAGTTTCATTTTTCATTTTGACACTGCGCCTTCGATTACCCTGTGGCCAGCGTACCTCAAGATTCCCTGGTGACCAGCGTAACTCAAGGACGAGGATTTGTAGGTAGCCGGTTTTGGCAATGAAAAATGGTAAATGGAAAATGATATATGGAAAATCGGCCCGCTCTACAGATTTTCCATTTGCCATATATCAGTTTTCATTTTCCATTTTGGTGCTGCGCCTTCGATTACCTGATGGCCAGCGTAACTCAAGATTACCTGGTGGCCAGCGTAACTCAAGGACGAGGATTTGTAGGTAGCCGGTTTTGGCAATGAAAAATGGTAAATGGAAAATGATGTATGGAAAATCGGCCGGCTCTTCAGATTTTCCATTTGCCATATATCAGTTTTCATTTTCCATTTTGACGCGGCACCTTCGATTACCTGATGGCCAGCGTACCTCAAGATTCCCTGGTGACCAGCGTAACTCAAGGACGAGGATTTGTAGGTAGCCGGTTTTGCCAATGAAAAATGAGAAATGGAAAATGATATATGGAAAATCGGGCCGGCTCTTCAGATTTTCCATTTGCCATATATCAGTTTTCATTTTTCATTTTGACGCTGTGCCTTCGATTACCTGATGGCCAGCGTAACTCAAGATTACCTGGTAGCCAGCGTAACTCAAGGACGAGGGTTTGGGTGGAGGGTGTAGCCGGTTTTGCCAATGAAAAATGAGAAATGGAAAATGATATATGGAAAATCGGCCGGCTCTTCAGATTTTCCATTTGCCATATATTTTCCATTAACCGACCGACACCCTAAGACCAAATAGCAATTTTGAAGAAGCATGAGATTCCAGTTTCGTTATAAGGTTTCGTAGTAGAGAGGAAGAAAACCCAATGCCGCGAACAGCAGCCAGGAAAAAGTCAATCTACGGTGTCCACCCGGGCGTGGCCATGACCCAGAAGTGGATTGGCGAGCTTAAAGCTAAGACCGGTCGTACTCTCGAAGAATGGCTGGCATTGATCAAGAAGAAAGGTCCGAAAGACGAGAAGAGCCGACGCGAGTGGCTAAAAACGGAGTATGGGCTCGGGACGAACTCCGCTTGGTGGCTGGCCGAGCGTGCTGATGGCAAAGGCACCGAAGTAGGCGATCCTGATGAATATCTAAAAGCCGCCGAAGGCTACGTCGACACCATGTTCTCCGGCTCGAAAGCTGGCTTGCGGCCAATCTACGATGCGCTGCTGAAACTCGGTCTTGGCATCGGCAAAGAAGCTAAGGCTTGCCCGTGTCAAACAATCGTACCTCTCTATCGCAATCACGTCTTTGCCCAGATCAAGCCTACCACTCGCACCAGAATTGATTTTGGCTTCGCTCTTGGCGATCTGAAGGGGGCGGGCCGGTTGATAGAGACCGGCGGCTTTGCCAAGAAAGATCGCATCACGCATCGCATCGAAGTCACTTCGTTGAAAGATATCGATGACGAAGTGAAACATTGGCTCAAAGCCGCCTACGATCGAGATGCGTAAAGTACAACAGGCTGCCAGCCTGTTGACCGTAGCCTAGATAAAGTTGAGTGTTATCGAGCCGCTGCAGGCTAGCAGCCTGCCGTACATTTTAACCAAAGGACACCAATGCCAACCAAAGCAGCGCCAGCTAAATCTCCGAAAATGAGTGACGATGCGGTCAAGTCCAAAACCGGCAAAGCCTGGAAAGAATGGTTTGCAATTCTCGACAAAGCCGGCGCCAAGAAAATGACGCACCAGGAGATCGTCAAGTATCTCAACAGCGAGCAGGGCGTCGGTCCGTGGTGGCAGCAGATGGTCACTGTCACGTACGAACAACACATCGGTCGGCGTGGCGAGCACCAGAAACCCGACGGTTACGAAATCAGCGTGAGCCGAACTATCGCCGCCCCGGTTCCCAAACTTTATGAGGCCTTCGGAAACAAGAAGTCGCGGGCTAAGTGGCTCAAGGAAGACGGCCTCGTCCAGCGCACTGCGGTCGAAAACAAATCCATGCGGGTAACCTGGAATGATAAGAAAACGATCCTGGCGATTGCCTTTCTTTCGAAAGGTGAAAACAAAAGTCAGGTCGTGGTGCAACACATGAAGCTACCCACTGCGAAGTCAGCCGCAGCGATGAAGAAGTTTTGGGGAGAAGCGCTAGATCGCCTTCGAGGAGTGGTCGAAAAGTAACAAGCTGTCATGATTGCTAACCTCGTCAGACTCTACGCTTCAGCTGACGGTGAATCGCATTTTGAAGACACTAGCGCGGAGCTCAACCTCGTAGATCTGATTCCGTCCGCCCCACCTCTATATATTTCCGAGTCCTCGCCGGCGTCTGAGTTTTCATTCTTCGGCGCGCCCGCTGGTTGGCAAAGTGACTGGCATCCGTCAAATAATCGCAATCTGTTTTTTGTGATTTCAGGCGAATGGGAAGTGACTGCGAGCGACGGTGAGACGCGAAAATTTTCCGCCGGTGATGCTTTGTTAGTTGAGGACACCACGGGCAAAGGCCACCAATCGAAAGTCACCATCTCGCAAGATTCGGTATCGATCCTGATACGGCTTTGAAGAAGACGGCGATGGCCAATTCCGCAGCGACTGCGCGTGTTGATCTCGGACGACGGGGCGAGGAGCTCGCGACAGCTTATCTCGAACAGCAAGGCTATCGGCTGGTCGCTGCCAACGTGACTCTGCCGGTTGGCCGGAATCTACGCGGAGCAGTAGTTAACGCCGAGATTGATCTGGTTGCGTATGACGGTGCTGTGCTTTGCTTTGTTGAAGTCAAGACGCGCGCTTCTGATTGGTTCGCGCCCCCGCAAGTGAACGTCGACTTGCGCAAGCAGCGTCAGATTGCGCGAGCGGCGCGGACGTACCGGCACATGCTTGGGCTTGAAAGTGCGGCGTATCGATACGATGTGGTTAGCATTGTCCTGCCCACTGAGAACGACTGCTCGGCTAAGTTACAGATCGAGATTCTGCGAAACTTCTGGAACGATGAGCGCCTCCGCCAGCGCCGCTGGCCCGAACGCTACTGGGACTAAGCAAAACCATCCACAGATTACGCAGATTTCACAGATGTTATTGTGTTGGGAGATAGAACAGTACGTGTGGACGAGCCGCTTTGGATACACTGAATCTCACAATCCTTACGTGCTAGTTATATCTGAATCACACTTCCGACCCACATGCATTTACATCTGTGAAATCTGCGTAATCTGCGGATAGTCAGTTTTCAGTTTTTTGCGGTCTGCTTCATCCTTGGCGGAGCATTCTTCACGTGCTTATCAAACCAGGAGATCATTTCATACAGCACGTGTTGAATCGTTTCTCGACCTGAATACCCATGCGCCTCGAGCGGCAGCGTCACGTAACGCACCGTGCCACCGTTACCGCGTATAGCCTGGTACATCCGCTCGGATTGAATTGGGAAAGTTCCCTGGTTATCGTCGGCTTCGCCATGAATCAGCAGAATCGGATCTTTGATCTTGTCCGCGAACATAAACGGCGAAACTTTCATGTACATCTCCGGAGCTTCCCAGAACGTGCGGCGCTCGCTCTGAAATCCGAACGGCGTTAACGAACGGTTGTACGCTCCACTCCTCGCAATGCCCGCTCGAAACAAATCACAATGCGCCAACAGATTCGCTGTCATGAAGGCGCCATAACTATGGCCGCCCACGCCAACTCGATTCGGATCGGTGACGCCCATTTCTGTTGCCTTATCGATCGCGGCCTTGGCGCTCATGACGATTTGTTCGACGTAAGTGTTGTTCACCGTTTCCGGATCACCCACCACTGGCATCGTCGTGTTGTCCAGCACTGCGTAGGCTTCAAGCAAAAAGAACAGATGCGAAGGCCCGGTAATCTGAGTAAACTTCTGGGTCGAGCCGGTTACTTGCCCCGCCGTGCTGGAATCGTTGAATTCGAGCGGATAAGCCCACACGACTGTTGGCAGTCGAGTTCCCTGTTTGTATCCCGGCGGCAGGTACAGCGTGAATGAACACTGCACACCGTCGGCGCGCTTGTAAGTAACTAGCTGCTTCGTGATGCCGCGTAGTTGAGGCGTCGTATCCGGAAAGTTTGTCAAACTCTTGATCGGAACCGCAGGCCCTGCCGTCGCGGTGGTGCGCAGAAAATAATTGGGAGCCTCAGTCGGGCTTTCATGCCGAGTGACAAACTGAGTGCCGTCGTCGTTAACCAGAGCGACGAAAGACTCGTACTGCTTCGTATCACTCCTGAACAGACGTTCCGACTTGAGCGTCTCGAGATTCAGACGATCAAGAAACGGGCGCTCACCTTCCGGCGATGCCCCAGCGCCGATGAGATAGATCCAATCACCATGTTGCTGTATGGCTCGATGGCCGTTGAGAAGCAAGCGAGCTAAAGGCGCCCCTGGATCTCGATAGCGATCCTGAACATTGCGACTCCAGATCTCTTTTGGAGGCTCGTTCTTGCCGGGAGTCACCATCACCGTATGCGCCCAGCGCTTGTCGCGATCGTATTCGGTGACGAGAGCGGCGTTGCGATTCTCGAACCATGACAAGTTGATGAATCTTTGTTCCGTCTTAATCAACTCGGTTGGCGCAGACTTGAATGGAGCGGCCAGCATCATCACCTGATCTCGATATGCAACTTGCTTTTTCGGATTGCCGTCATCCAGGGCTTCCACCCACACGAGGGTCGCCGGCTGAACCGGATGCCAGCGATAAGTTCGCGGGCCCGTCTGCACGCCGTCAATTGGGATTTGATCGAGCATTGGCTGGCTCGCGAGCTTGTACACCAGCTCGCCTTTTAGATCTTGAACCTCGACTTCTTTTGGAAAGGCCGAGTCGGGATAGAGATAAGAGAATGGTCGATGGATTCGAGCTACCAGGAGATGCTTACCGTCCGGAGATGAGTCGACGTAATCAAAAATCGCCGGGTGGCCAACGTCGGTTATCTTCGCTGTGGCGGCATCAACCAGGGCGAGCTGCGCTGTGGCGTAGTACTCAAATAAATCTTCATCGTGTGGTGTCTTGAGCAAATCTTCATATGTCCGCACAGGCGCGGCCTTTCCTGAACTCTCCTGACTATTCGGCTCGCGTGGAACCGGGGGAACGGTCGGAGCTGGACCACGCATTGATGGCACCAGCTGCGCCAGCAGAGTTTTGTTGTCGGGCATCCATTGAAATGGAACTCCTTCGGTAGCATTGATGGTCACGCCTTTCAGACGAGTTAGTTTTCCGGAGCCGGCATCACCGACCCAAAGCTCGGTTCCAGCCGCAGTCGCATTAGTAAAAGCAAAGTGCTTTCCATCTGAGCTCCACGTTGGTGAACTGATCTTGGCGCCTGGCGGTAATTCTAATTTCGTCTCAGCACCCGTTGAGATTTGTTTCAGGCTAAGTGCCACAAAGTAAGTGAGACGATGAGGTCCATTCGAGCTCGGATTAATTCGCAATCCGGCGAGTCTCAACATCGGTTGCGCGAGGTCAGACAACGGAGGATAGCGAAAGCCGGTGGCTAGCAACATTTTGTCTCGAGCCGGACTGATTAAGGCGGTCGGCGTCACCGGCGCGTTAAGAATGTCGAGCACTTCCTGCGGCGGCTTGCGATAACCTTGCTGTGCGAAGGTAGTGATACCGAGCAAGAGCAACACGCACGCGAGAATGGCTTCTCGTTTTGAGCTAATAAACATGATGGGCTCCTCTCTCTTTTGCAGAGACGAATTTCCAGGTATCTGCGTGAACCGGATGCCGAAGATTAATTCCGAAAAAGTGGAAGAACCACAAATTATTGTAAAGAAGCGTCAGAAGTCAATGAACGCAGAAGCCCCTTTGTTCTTGTATGCCACGGGCTTGCCCCGTGGTAATCACGTTGGTCCCTACAAAGGAATCTGACTTTTAGAAAGAAGATGCCACGGGCTTGCCCCGTGGTAATCACGTTGGTCCCTACAAAGGAATCTGACTTTTAGAAGAAGATGCCACGGGCTCGTCCGTGAAGTATCACGATTTTCGGCGACCAGCGTGAACCTCCACCGTACGAGCCGGTGGCATCCACCGCCTTCGCATTTGGCTGATCTCTGTTAGCGATCAACATGAAACTCCACCGGGCAAGCCGGTGGTATCACCTAAGTTCCCGTTATTTCTTGTCACTCTTCTCGCAGAGCATTATGCTTGCCTCGCCGTCACAGCAAGACACAGGGGGCCAAGCCATGATCTGTGGTAACTGCGGAAACTCCGTTGATGCAATTCATAGGTTCTGTCCGAAGTGTGGAAACCCGATGCCCGCGCAATCTCCACCTCCTTCGAGTGGCCCTGCATACACACCGCCCACTTACGCGCCGTATAGTGCGCCGCCGACGTACAACACGCCCGCACTCCCGCGCCAACGAGGCTCCAGTTGCGGCAAGATAATCATAATTCTCGTCATCATTCTCGTGCTGATTGGCATCGGTATCACCGCCGCGATTTACTACGGCTATCGCTATGCGGAAAAGACGTTGAAGTCGTCCGAGGCTTATTCGGTCGCGGTCTCGACGCTAAAAGCAAACGAAGAAGTTCGCGAGAAGCTCGGCGAGATCCAGGATACGGGATTCCCGATTGGCGCCATTAATCAGAGCGGCGATTCGGGTAATGCCGTGTTTGTGATGGGAGTAACTGGCGCCAAGGGCAAGGGCCAATATCAGGTTGAACTAAGGAAGCGCAGTGGTGTCTGGAGCGTCATTTCTGGACATGTGAAGACCGCCGATGGCGACACCATTTTGGTTGTTACGCCTCGGGTATCAACGGACGAGCCAACCAACGTACCATCCCCACCGGGGCCGCCGTTTACATCTGACCCCCGCGCGAAAGGTGCGATTAGTGGCGGGGTCCTGAATTCCAAAGCTACCAGCCTGCCCCAACCCACTTACCCCGCAGTCGCAAAAACGGCGCACGCCTCGGGCACGGTGATAGTCCGCGTGTTGGTAGATGAAAACGGAGATGTGATAAACGCTCAAGTCGTGTCCGGTCATCCCTTGTTGCAAGCCGCCGCGATGGCAGCTGCGCGACAAGCTAAATTCGCCCCCACAAAAGTTTCCGGCAAACCCGTTAAGGTGATTGGGTTCCTCAACTACACTTTCAAACTTTGACAACGTGGCACGGGCGTCCCGCCCGTGAACGTTCCCAGTGGCACGCGCGTCCCGCCCGTGAACGTTCCCAGTGGCACGGGCGTCCCGCCCGTGAACGTTCCCCAGTGGCACGGGCGTCCCGCCCGTGAACGTTCCCCAGTGGCACGCGCGTCCCGCCCGTGGACGTTCCCAGTGGCACGGGCGTCCCGCCCGTGAACGTTCCCCAGTGGCACGCGCGTCCCGCCCGTGAAGGTTCCCAGTGGCACGCGCGTCCCGCCCGTGAACGTCCCCAGTGGCACGCGCGTCCCGCCCGTGAACGTTCCCTAGTGGCACGCGCGTCCCGCCCGTGATTCTGCCAAAGGAGATTGCGCAATGGGGCGGATTACCGCGAAAATCAAACTCAATCAATTCTACATTCGCAAACAAAATGACCAGGGTGGTAAGGATGAGCCATACCTCCTAACACTCTTTGCAGGGATCGATGGCAACATAGCCGATCCGAAGGTACCACTCGGTGAAAACATTCTGCTTGTTTGCCGGGCAAGTGACCTGTTGTACTGGCGTGCCGAGTCTGGTGATGGGGGGTAAGGAATTCCTGGTTGGAACTGTCTGGCAGCGTTTTGGAAAGCCCGATGCCGGCGGTGTGACTTACAACTCGGACGGAAAGCGGAGCGGCGATTTGCAGGACATGTACTCAGCGCCGGCCGTCGTAGCCACTAACGACACGCGTTTGGTGCTCGGCCTCAGTCCGACCCTCGGTCTCTGGCGCAATCAGTGCGCGCTTGGCGACCACGAGATCTGGCGCCCGATTACCCAGGAGCCCGAACGCGGGTTTCGCATGCACTACTACTGATCTTGTTCCTGGTTCTTTGTCCTTTGTTCTTTGTAGTTGAAGACACTGGTTGACGACTACAAACTCAAGCGTCGATCCTAAATCCACTACGGCGATTTAGAGCCACAACCTACAAAGAACAAAGGACAAAGAACCAGGAACAAAAACCAAAGACCCAAAACCTAAGACCAAAACGGCCGACCAGATTCTCACTCAAGCTCCCGCAAACATGCCCGCTTGACAACAACAAATTGGCAAGTAGAATCCTTAGTGCTCAAGCGGGAGTAGCTCAGTGGTAGAGCATCGCCTTGCCAAGGCGAGGGTCGCGAGTTCAAGTCTCGTCTCCCGCTCCACTTCAAGGCAAAAGGAAAAGCAAAAAGGAAAAATCGGATTGGTTTTTACCTTTTTCCTTTTACCTTTTGCCTTTTTAATTCCTCGGTCGGAGTTGTCTTCGCGTGGGATTTACTTTCCTCCGGTGTGGCGGCGTAGCCAAGTGGTAAGGCAGAGGTCTGCAAAACCTTTATTCATCGGTTCGATTCCGATCGCCGCCTCCAAATCCTTCAATAAGTTACAGCCAGCAAGAAACGCACCAAAATGAGTGCTGTAGTAGGAAACGTAGTAGGTATTTTCGAGTGGGGGGGTGGGAGCAATCTGATTTAAAGGTCTCACACCAACTTAAGACTTAGGTCTCAGGTCGATTCTCGTTAGCCACTACTTCGAGAGGCGAGTCATTAAAACGACGATAGATTCTCTGAATTAGCCAGTCCTTGACGTCATCCTTGAAGTCGGTATTCTCCATTATTTTCACAAAGATTTCTTGGTTCGAGTCCATTCTCTCGATCAATTTGTCGATAAAAACATCTTCAAACGCATACTTAAAGTTTTCCAGTGGATTACTTAGTGCCCGTTGCTTCAAATCTTCATCTTGAAAAAGTTCTTCTTCAATTTGGTCGAAAAATAGTCTATCGGCTGCGTTGAAATCGGTGCCGAACTTGCTGTTCAAGGTAGTAATGATATCGGAGAGTTTTGCCCTTTCGTCTTTGTCGCGAGTGATTCCGGCTTCCGTGGTTGGAGTTAATGCGGTTTCCCCTTGAATCTCTAAAACCAAATCGCCTTCTCCGACCTTTTGCAGACGATAATAATCAAGCGCCACTTCGTCATCCAGTCTTAATTGATCGATAGACTCCATCTTCGGGAGTTTCCATGCCAGGAAGCGCCCGAAAGAATAGAGTTTTTCGAGGTCGACGTCTTGAAACGGCATTATTTGTGTAAGAAAAGAATAAAGATGCACGAATGAGATAAGGGACTTTTTGAATTGGTTCTTTGCCTCTTCGTCCTGCAAATCTTTGAATCTGTCGACCGCCGGCGCGAGGCTTGAATAGAGTCTGCCCTGTTCTCTAGAATTTGAAATACTCTTCGGCTGGTAGAACACTCTGGCAAAGTCGTCAATCTCCGATTGATGATAAATCTCGGAGGCGTCCAAGACTGCCTTCACGTCATAAAGGTGATTCGGATCGGTCATCTCAATCATCTTCGTTTCTTCATAGTAAGGCTGAAACGAAGCCACAATTGTTTCGCGGTCGTTCGCGAAATCTAGAACAAAAGTATCGTCTTTGCCGGGACTTGTTCGGTTAAGTCGCGAGAGAGTTTGCACTGCTTTCACGCCCGACAGTTTTTTATCTACATACATCGTATGAAGGGACGGCTGATCAAAGCCAGTCTGATATTTTTCGGCGACAAGCAAGATCCGGTATTCCTCGCTGTCAAACTTCTCAGGCAATTCTCTTTCGCGAAAACCGTTGAGCGCGGCTTCAGTGATTCCTTCGGGGTAGAAGTCGTCAAACACCGTTCCCGAAAATGCGACGAGTGGCTTGATGTCCGAATAACCTTTTGCCGCGATATACTTCTTGAATTCCAAATAGTACCGCAACGCGTGCTTGCGCGATGAAGTAACAATCATCGCCTTCGCCTTCCCCCCTATCTTTTTCATTGTCACTTGGCGAAAGTGTTCAATCATAACTTCGGTTTTCTGCGCTAAAATGTAGGGGTGAAACGCAGCGAAACGTCCAATTGCTTTCGTCGCTTTACGTTTATTTAATTCAGGATCTTCTTCGATCTGTTTTGAGAACCGATAGTATTCTTTATAAGAAACATAATTCTTCAGCACATCGAGAATGAACCCCTCCTCAATTGCCTGGCGCATTGAGTAGAGATGAAACGGCCGTGCTTCTCCTTCGGCGTTTTTTGTTCCGAACACTTCAATCGTTCTCTGTTTCGGCGTCGCGGTGAAAGCGTAAACACTTACGTTTGGTTGTCTGCCTTGTCTGCGGACGGTCTCGCGAATAAAGTCATCGCTATCTATTGATTCGGCCTCACTCTTTGCGTCAGCGTTTTCCGCTTCTTGTAAAGAAACGTTGGCAAGCGTTTCGTTCATCTTACGACTTGCATCGCCGCCTTGTGAGCTGTGCGCTTCGTCGATGATTGCGGCGTATTTGCGGTTGGGGATCTCCGCCAAATGATTTAGGGAATTTCTGCAGGGTCGTGATGATAATGTTCGTTCCGCGCGCGATCGCTTCCGCAAGCTGTCGTGAGTCAACATCGATACGTTGAACCACGCCCTTTTTGTGCTCAAACTGATAGATAGTCTGTTGAAGTTGCTGGTCGAGCACATTTCTATCGGTGACCACAATGACCGAATCGAAAATCTTAACGCTATCGGCATCATAAAGACTACTCAGACGGTAGGCGAGCCACGCGATTGAATTGCTTTTGCCGCTCCCGGCAGAATGTTGAATTAGATAGCTCTTTCCTACACCATTTGCCCTTGTGTCAGCGCAGAGTTTTCTCACTGAGTCGAGCTGATGATAACGAGGAAAAATCATCGTCTCTTTCATGTACAGCTTTCCGTCAACTCGAAAACTGTTCTTCTGCAAATGTACGAAGCGCGCGATGATTTCCAAGAAACTATCAACTTCTAGGACATCTTCCCAAAAGTAGGCGGTTTTGTAGCCGTGCGGATTCGGTGGATTTCCCGCGCTCGTGTGCCCACTATTCAAAACGCCTTTGTTAAAGGGAAGGAAGTGTGTATGTTTCCCGTCGAGCTTGGTCGTCAGATGAACCTCATCGGGATCAAGCACAAAATGGACTAGCGCGCGTTTTTTGAATTGAAAGAGTAATTCGCGTGGGTCGCGGTCTTTTCTGTATTGATCTACGGCGTGATTAAAGTTTTGACCAGTAAAATGATTTTTCAATTCAACGGTGGCCAGTGGCAACCCGTTTAGGGAAAGCAGTAAATCGAGGCTGTTTTTGTTTTGTTTCGAGTAGAAGACCTGGCGTGTAACGTAAAGTTTATTGAGAGCGTAGAGTTGAAGCGTTTCGGGATTTAATTGGCTGTCAGGTTTGAAATAAGCGAGTTTGAATTTGATACCGCTATCGGTGATGCCGTGCCTAACCACATCGAGCATTCCGCGTAAGTCGAGTTCTTTGAAGAGACGCTGAACGAATTTGTTTTCGGCTTCCGCGCCGTAATAAGAAACCAGCTTGGCCCATTCTGTGCGCTGGGAGTTCTGGATAAATTCAAGAACGGCGAGTTTGTCGAAAGCCAAATCGCGGCTGAAATCGCTTGCGTTCCCGAGTTGCCAGCCGTTTGCCGTTAGGTGCTCGACAATCGAAGTCTCAAACGTATTTTCCGTGTGAATCGCGCTATTCGGCATCGTGGTCTATTGTTTCGAAGGGTTCTAGTTCCCCGCTGTTCTCGCTGCCGGCTCCATCGTAGAAAGCCCGTTCCCGGTCCGGAGGAACAGGCGGTTCGAGCTGAACGTTACTTTCTGCCGCTTTAATGAAGATCCCATAAGAGTAATCCCGAAAAATAGAAACCAATCGACCTCGCTCCTTTTCCGTTATTACCTGTTTCAGGAAATAACCTTCTTCGGTATAGCAAGAAAGCAAAAACCCATAATCATCAGTTCCATTAAAATCCTCGACGTTGACGAGGCTCTTAGGAATCTCACTTTCGATAATTTGGCACGTATCCGGGTCAAAATATCTAACACGCGGTTTATTGTGCTTCTCGTAACGCTTGCCGAGAAACGTTGGCTGGCCAAACGCCGACTGCCACATCACACCGAAGAATTCAACTGTCCCTGATTTATAAACCTTTCCGATTTGGATGGCACCGTCAACTTCGCGAATTGTCGGATCTCTACACATTTGCACTAAAACGGTGAGCGGTTCCATATCTAAAGGGTCATCTTCGCGATTTAGGTGATGTATCAAGTCTCGGTAACTTTTGTCGGCTACCTGAGCGATATTATTGCCCTCTACTTCGGGATCGCCGATGGCAACCCGCATCTTTGACTTCTTGCCCGCCGTTTCATCGTCCCAAATAAATCCCCTGGAATCCGAGGAATAATAAAGACGCCAAATCTTGAATTATTCGCGTCTTTCGCTAACTCGATAAAATCAAACTTGCTGCGGTTATGAAATTTAAGCCGGGCAACGTTATTCAAAATCGGCTCGAGAATTTCAGGCTTTTGCGCTCTGTGCTTTTCGTAAGCGGTGAGCACGTCTCTCTTCGTTGGTTCAAGCACAAAATCGAGCCGCCGCAATACAGTGAAGGGCAAAATAACCTTGCCGTAATCGGCCTGCTTGTACCGACCGCGCAAAAGGTCGGCAATCGCCCAGATAAGATTGGCTTTATCGCGAAAACTAGTCACTTTTAAGTTAGATCTCCTTAACTGGCGTTGAGATGGGTGTTTAATTTGAGAACTGCCAGCAGCACCGTGCGGTCATTTTTCCCCAAAAGGATTTATGAGAGAGACAATAACCTTGGTCATAGAACGCCTGCCGTATAGCCGAAAAGGTACAGACGGGATCTCCTAATCCTTCCATTTCTTCTTGCAATACTTAACTGTATAAGCGCCGGTAGTGATTATGACAGAGAGACTCATGACGAGAGTGACGGCAACCGCAAACTTATAGAGGGTCGGTAGGTTGAAATGCTCGGCTGCTCCAAGCGCACTCAGACTAAGAAGCAATCCCCAAAGGTTCTGGTTCAGGTTGATCTTGAAATCGTCCGTGCTGGGCATCGACACTCCAGAAAACTAGCAGCTTAACGTATCTTCTTATCAGCTGCTTTCCTGCCAACACTAACAAGGCTAACTCTCCACTCAAATCGGGACGCCTGGTTAGCTTGGGACACGATAGACTTCTCTTTTATGAACTTCCCACAGTTGAAGCTTTCGAGAGCCTTAAAAACTTGCATTATTTCTGCACGCGTAATAGCAAAACCAGCTCCTTTGAGACGCGCAACTAGACTGCTAACAGTAGTGATCCGCGAATCATTTAGTCTGGCCGCAAAAATGTCCAAGACCTTTGGTCCTACGAGATCAGATCTATAAAACTTTCTTAGACCAGCCACGTCAACCTCAAAGGCCTCCAAGTCGCGGGGGAAAATATGTTTAGGAGTGTATTGGTCCACAATGCTTTCCGTTTCTTTGAGGCTTTTTTGTTCGCTTGTGATCAGCCTGTCGCTTGCGCTTTTGCGCCGTCCAGTCATTTTTAGATTTTTTCAAATACCTCTCGAATCCTGGAAACGGGAGTCTGATTTGAGAAAGAGTCAACTAAGACTCCGTGGGTTGAGTCGCGGTGCATTGAAACGGAGTTATTCTTATGGTTGTATGAAAAGGCGTACCGTACCCCGTTGATCCTCACCCATAGCACGTTTTTCATCTCACCTTTGTGGACCATCACTTCTATTGGTTCTTGGTCCTTTTTCCAGATGATTGCGCCCACAAGCGCTAACGTAATTTCGTTAATATTTTTTGCGTGGTGGTCAGCCCGTCCCATGACGCCGCCTATGTATTCTTTCAAAATATCCAGATCAGTTATTTTAGTCGGCATTGTTTCCCTTCAACTCACGGGGGCCTTCCTGTCTCTCCCCTACGATCTTCTTGCGCTGATGCGCAGCTTCTCGTGTTCGGCTCACTTTTCGAAACAGAAATAAGCACTGTTCCGAGAACTCTCGAATGTCGTTAGCCTCTTGATGCAAATGCCTCTAGCTTTCTCATGGCCAAGAATTGATGCTCTTCCGTTGGGTGAGCATAGCGCAGGACCATTTGAATACGCGAATGTCCAAGCATGGCTGCGAGCGTCACTAGATCCACTCCAGCCATTGCCGCGCGCGTGGCCCAAGTATAACGCAGGTCATAGAGTCTGAAGGGAGCGACGCCGCAACGCTTTACGGTCGCAGTGTGGGCCGCGTTGACTTTGACAATCGGCTCGCCTTCGATGCGACCTGGAAAGAGGCAGTCTCCCTTAATCTTCGCGAGACGTTTCGACAAGACAGCAGAGGCCGCAGCCGTGAGCGGTATTTTGCGCTTGGCGGCTTTTGTTTTACCAAAGGGATTAGATAGGTAGCCCTCATTGATATTGACGTTCTCGCGGCGAATCCTGCAAACCTCTTCCGGTCGCATACCGGTTTGCACCATCATCGTGGCGATGTCTTGCAACGGCTGCGAAGCAGCCAAAAGGTAGAGCTTCTCTTCGTCATTACTTAGCACTCGCGTTTGCTCGTTATTCTCAGTCAGGAACTTCACGCGAGATACGGGATTAGCTTTGGTTAGAACGTCGGCTCTAATGAAGTAATTGAAGAGCATCTTGAGACACGCGAGTTCGCGATTGACTGTTGCCGGTTTTAGGATTTTCTTAGTCACTTTCCGCTTGCCTTTGGCGCGTGTTGTTTTACATTGCTTCCCTCGCCATGCTTTGTATTTCTCAATCTCTTCAGGCGAAATGCGGTCCAGTGGAGAGTCACCGAAGAAACGAAGTAACGCCTTGCTTGATGTCTCGTAGCGCTTGTAGGTGTTCGGGTGTGCTCGGTGCTCTTGCTCAGACCATGCGAGATAGTCCTTCATCGCAACGCCAAAACGCGGCACAGGCTTCTTTTGCTCCAAGCCTACTTCGCCTTTAGCAAGGTTGGTCCGGAAGGCACGCTCAACGTCTGCCGCGTCGCGCTTGTTCGTGCATTTAGTTGACCGTTGGACGTGGTATTCATCGACCCAAAAATTCATCCACCAAACTCCACCTCGTTTGTAGAGAGACATGTTCTCAGGACTCCTTTCGTTTCTTGCTTCTTGGCGAACCACTTTTCTTGAGTTTCATTTTTGCGGCCTTCGCATAAACTTCGCCTTTTTCCTGCTTGTTGAGCCTCGACTGACGTTTGCGCCAAACGACAGAGTGATCTTCGGAGCAACAGCGCTTATCCTTCCGCGCAGCCCAGAAGATCGCCTTACAAACAGCACACGCCCGGATACGCGAGACGTTCACACCTTCAACAGCTTTCGCGAAACCACTCGACTGCCGGCATATGATTCCGTTCTGGTCCAGATAAGCATTTTCAACTAACAGGACATTGAGTGTTACATCCAAGACTTTGCCGCGATAGTGTTCAACGTTTTCTGCTATTTCAGTAAGACGAATCAAGTTCATTCGTGCGGCTCGAATACCTTCGTAGTACGAGTTTTGACTCTGATAAATGGCAATCAACTTAGAGCGGATTTTCTGCTCAATCTCATCATCCGGCAGCGTCCCCTGCAATGATTGAACCTCTGCGAGTGACTGCTTTCGAAGGTTCTCGGTTGACCAATGGATCATCGCCTGAAATGACTCTGGAAAGGTCTTGAGATTTTCGTCAAACGCCGCCTTCCCTTTCTCCTCAGCCTCAAGCCAGGTTGGGCTCCAGGGTTTGGCTAGGTTGAATCGCGGTCCGAGTAGATCGTGAACAGTTTTCATCTCGTGGTCCGGCGGAATCATATTCACCAGTTCAAGCAACTTCTCTAATTCAGGCTTACAGCCATGCTTTGCTCGGCTCCTTAACGCCTTATTAGGCGCTGCTTCTTCATCTAGGACTGTGTCACGCTTTTGAGCCATCTTTTTCAGAAAGAATTTCTCGAAATGTGATGAAAAATGCTTGCACACAGTAGCACTTACGCTATTCTAAGAGCAAGAGATTATTCTCGGAGGCTTAGACAATTATGCGCGAAACTGTGACATCAGCGAAGGTCGCTTGGAGTTTGGCCGACATTTCTAAAGCTACGGGCCTGAGTATGGGTTTTCTTCGAAATGATGCGAGGAGGGGAGCCCTACGGACTCGGAAATTTGGCCGTCGAGTCCTAGTACGCGACGAGGACCTACGCGAGTATTTGAATGAAGGTAGCAGTGCGAATGTGAAATCCTCCGGTGGGGATTCTGTCACGTAGAGCTGCCGTGGGGCTCTTGCCCTTCGAAACGAATCGCGACTTTTGTCAGACGGGCCTATTTGGGCCTTGGCTGCACTTCTATCGAGCTTGGGAATTTCGATGTATGAGGTTTCCCTTCACCAAATCGCTTCATTCTATGCCAGTCATAGTTTAAGTGTTGTTCCCGCGTTGCCGCGTAGCAAAGAGCCCGCCGTTTCGTGGAAGGCGTTTCAATGGCAGCCACCCTCCGACTCGGAGCGCGAAGCCTTATTCTCGATCAACTGCAATCTTAATATTGGCGTTGTCTGTGGCGCTGCGAGTAACAATCTAATCGCTATCGATTGTGAAACTCGGCCCGCTTTCGAGGAAACGCTTCGAAACGTCAAACGGATCGGATATAGCGAGACGTGGACCGTTGCCTCACATCGCGGGGGACACATCTACCTTCATTTGCCAACTCCAGTTAAACCCATAGGAAAGAATCACGATGTTGAAGTGCGAGCACAAGGACAATTTGTCTTGCTTCCACCGTCAATTCACCCTGCTGGAGGATCTTATGACTTCATCAATTTCCCTTCGAGCATCGCTCGGGTAGAGTCGCTAAGAGAGATAGACTGGCTTCACTTCGAACAATCCTCAGCGGTCAATCAGCGTCTCCCTCGCAAGGCATACCGTCTCCTGCAAGGAAAATCGATAACCCTTTACCGCTCACGGTCCGAAGCTGAACAAGCAATAATCACAATTCTAGTCAATGATGGTTTGCTATTCGAGCAAATTCTGTGGCTGTTCAAGAAATATCCAGCGGCTGGCAAATTCAGAGATATTGAGCTGAGGGAGAGCCCGCAACGTGCCATAGCTTGGCTACGAACCTCCTTCGAGATTGCTCGCGGTTTTTGTTCTAGCGAATCGAGGGAGCGGGTGTTCGCGAGAGAACGACTCGACAACGCAATGAATACGCCTTGGCCAGGTAGAACGGGAAGCTTAGATAGAGCTGTGTTCTGTGCTCACGCAAGCCTCGCCTATCGTGCCGGTGGGAAGATTTATCATGCCTCTTCGAGAGACTTGGCCGAGAGTGCGGGTTGCCAAAGGGCTACTGCATCCACTGCTACTAGACGATTACTGAGAAAGGGCCTGGTCCGTTTGGTTAATGTTTCTGTCGGAGGATTTGCAAACCGTTATAGGCTAGAACATCCAAAAGTGAGCGAGAACGATCCACTCACTACACAGCCATGTGAGGGAGTGGCTCAAACTTCGTCTTTTCTTCTTCCGGACGCCTTTCGTCGAGGAGGTCTCGGGCGTACTTCTTACGAAGTTATTGTTGCTTTGAAACATGGACCATTAACCGTTTCAGATCTTGCCGCAGTAACTGGCAGACATGTTCAAAGCATTCGCCTAGCGTTAAAAAAGATGCGGCCTTACGGATTCGTTTCTAAAGAACCCCGAAGAATCTGGCGAGGCTGCGCAATGGAAGACATAGTTGCTCGGTCGCATGAATTTCCCTCTAATGGAGCGCTTGATCGGCAAAGGGAAAAACATCAAAGAGAACGCATTCGCTGCAAGCTCACACGAGCGGTATTGAAGCACTTACGCTCACAAGGAATGAGATGAAGAATTAGGCGGTGGCGAGTAACATTCTGGGCGGAGCACAAAGGACCAACTTCGCTTCGTAGATCCGGAAACTTTGAAGTTTCCAAGCCTCGTCAAAAGGAATAGTATGCGCTTTGAGTGCAGGTGAAATCAGATGAAATCAAACGCAGCTAGAAGCGAGTCAATCCACGACAACATCATAGGTCGCAAACCTCGCGGGCACGGCGACAAATTAGGACGCAAGGCTGAGGCTGCGATTGTCGCTTTATTGGCCCATCCGACTATGCCCGAAGCGGCCAAGGCTGCGGGCGTTAGCGAAACCACACTGTGGCGCTGGCTACAACGCGACGACTTTCGCAAGAAGTATCGCGAAGCTCAGGCAAAGGTGTTCGACGGCGCTCTCGGGTCACTACAGGGCGCAAGCACTGAGGCAGTCAATTGTCTTCGGCGGAATCTAACATGCGGAAATCCATCCGCAGAAGTCCAAGCGGCAAGGACGATCCTCGATTACACCCTCAGAGCCCGTCAGCTTTTCGAATTGGAAACTCGAATTACTTTTCTTGAGACTGCGTTGGCAGCACGCGAGGAAGCTGAGAAGCTTGGTTTGCCAACGAGCGATGAAACTGAGAATTTTTAAAATGCACCTTTCAGCTAGGGTAGCCAAGCTCGAACGTAGTCAGCAGCGCATTCTGCGCTGCTACTGGTGCCGCTTCGCGTTGCATTCGACAATTCCAACGACTAAACCGCATTTAATTGATGGTTCCGATAGGTTGCCGACGAAGTGCTGGTTTTGCGGAACCGCATTCAGCGTCCCCCTTCGCGGTCTGAACGGCCATCAGCGAGAAGCTATAGAGCTAATCTACAACTCCCACCCGACAAAGCAATTCATTGACGAGCGCATCCATGCCGCACATATTTGGTTTTCGCTAAGCTTAAGCGGCTCTGAAGTTCAGCGTTACACAAAAGACAAACAACTAACGGACCTGAAGAGTACCAATCCTGAGAGCAGGAACCACGAGTCAGGTTACGGGTCTAACAGTGGCATTGAGGCAAAGGCGAAGCGAGCTCGCCAGGATCTTGAGGAAAGGGCTAAACGATTCCGTGAGGTGCAAATGGAGCGCTTCAAGAAACGCGCCAATGGACCAGATTCATTCCCACTCGATGAAGTACTCGAAATAATCAAGGGCGAATATCCGACCTCAGGCTACGACAAATCAATCGACGATCTGATCGTAAGTCTGAGGCTGGAGAAGTACTCAACGACAACAACACGTCTGCGATCAAATCTCGCCGTTTGCAATTTACACTTGCGAGTGTGCAAAGCGCGTGAGGCGTGCGAAATCGTGTTGTGGAAACAGCCAATGAACGACACGACTGAGGAGATTAACTTCTTTCGACAAGAAAAGCAGAAAGCTATCGCCGGGGCATGTGAATCCGTCAAGGCATAGCAACGATCCGTTTCACCCGCCACGAGCTAGACGCCTGTGAAGACCCGCCTCATATCTATGACGAGCGCTCCGTGCAGTTGTGCGCGACACGCAATTACTCAAAGTTTTTTGATGCTTTGCAAAGATCGTCACAAGAAGAAGCTAACGTAGCTTGTTAGTTGGGTTTCGCGGCGTTCTGAGAAGCAACTGGCTTGAGAAGTGTCTAATTATCATGTGTTTTATTGTTGACGCCCCTTGGGGCCCAAAGGTAAAGTCCGCCTGCTCAAGTCTTCCCAAGGTTCGGTGCTCACGAAATAATGATCCGGACCCAAAACCTCTGACTTTGACCAGATGGCGGCCTGAAGTTCCGCTGCCCTCAACCTAGCTCTAGCGCTTCACCTCCTACATTAGAGAGGTTCTCATGAAGAAACTACCCCCCTTCTTCCTGACACTTGTCGTCGTTCTTTTGGCAAGCATTTCCTTATCCGCACAAGAGCCTCCACCTCAACCGGTGACAATTAACTTCAATGAGTTAACCAATAACACGCTCGTAGCAGATCAGTACTTGCCCAAGGTCTATTTTTCTGCCAGGAATTTCCGCGCAGGAATTGACGCCAGTCCGTACGGGAAAAACCTTTATGCCTTGTCGTACCCCGGATTTTTTGATGTAAACAAGTCCATTGTCTGCCTCAATAACTCAGACCACTCTTACTCCAACCAGATTGGCGAGGTGTACGTCTCCTTCACTGTTCCAGTGAATAACTTACATTTCAATATTCTCAATTTCTATTCTTCGTACTCAAACTTTCCGGCAGCCTACATCGAGATCTATCGAAACGGGAGCTTATATCAATATTTCCAAGTCTATGGGATATTTCAAAATTACATACCAGTTGACCTGTCGGCTATCACTAATATTACCGATATCAAAATCTATGCGAATAATAATGTTAACTCTTTCTTCCAACCCATACCTATGTACTTCGATGATTTCAGTTTCACTCCTGATTTGAATATCACGATCTCAAACAGCAACGTTCTACCACCTTTGACCGGTACGCAAAAGGCAATGGTAGGAGCAGACTTCACTCTTAACACATCGGTTAATCGAGCGGGTGGGACGTATACCTGGACAACAACCGGACCATTTAGCCTGGTGAGTGATGGCTCTACCGGCGTCATTAGAGCCACTGATCCTGGAACGGGTACTGCCAAAGTAACCTATACGCTTAACGGCTTTACAGCTACCGCTCAGATCACAATAAATGCAATCCTGCCGACCCTGAATACCTTTACTGGAACCTACAACGTGGTCGATCAAATTACGAGAGATCAATATTGTAGCGGTCCAGGCATCAACGGCATCCGTTATTCCTTCGGATGTTTCCAAGATGGTGGTCCGAACACTGGCGTTGTTTTCTCCGCAACCGCCCAGATTCCTCCGGGCCCTTATTTAACAGACTTGAGTCAAAGCGGTATCAAGATCAAGCAATTCCGGAATAAGTTCATCAAGAGAGTCAATGCCACGCCTCCATATTTTTCCTTAGTACCACCAACAGGTGGAGCTGGAAACATTGAATGCAGTACGAGCCGCACTTCAGAGAGCAACGTTGATTCAGGATGGGCGATTGAAGAACAAGCGCTATCCATTCTGGCGCACAGTCCGCCTCGGTTTAGTCCCGGTACTACTAGCATTCAGGCCGTTACCTTCTCCTCGCCTGCCGACTCTCTTGATACCAGTTGGCTAGGTTATCGGGAAACCCATGACACGTTTTTTGCGGATGATCGATACCAAACTTATGTCTATTATTTTGTCGGAAGTGAAACAAACGCAAATGCGTTTCAGCGGCCGCTAAAACTATCTTCGCAATCAGCCCTTAACTTCAGTTATATAGGATGGAAGAGGAACGGTCAGACAGTCTTCAATTATGTACCAAGCACACGGCACAGTATCCTTTTTTCAAATACGCCAAGTCTATTTACCTCAGGTACAAACTTAGCCCCAGCCGAGAACCCGCTCCCCATGGCCTGGGGCCAATGTCCAGGCGACAACGCAACACCCAGTACGTTGCCGATTGATGGATCTCGGTGTTTTGTGTTCCGACAGTATCAGGACTTCCTAAATCGCACGCCAGATGTGGGTGGATGGAATTTTTGGCGGACACAAATCGCGAATTGCCTATTTGACCGAGCCTGCGTCGCATCCAAGCGAGCAGAGGTTGCCTTTGCTTTTTTCACAGCCGCTGAATTTCAACAGATTGACCCTAATATGGCTAATCCTCCAGGCTCGCCGAACTTTAATCCAACGGTTTATAATCCAGCGTTCGTTGATCACTGCTACAATGAAATCTTAAGACGACCACCGGAGCCGGGACCAGGAAGGCAGTTTTGGATAGACAATCTAAACAACAACGGTAACTACTTAGGTGTCGTACGGGCTTTCATTGAGGTTTACGAATATCGTACCAGGAGCTTTAGCCCGGCCTGCCCCATCACTTAAGGAGTGGTTATGAAGACGAAAATCTCAAAGGTTCTGTTTCTGTTGCTGCTGGCCGCTAAGGTCGTGGCGCAAGAACCGGTTCCGGAACGTCCGCCATTCATAGTTAAGGATCCCAGCGTTATTCATTTCGAACTAATACCAAGTGACGACCGTGGATTTGACAAGCGGGACGACTCGCTCAACAAACCATATGAAGAGGGAGCGCAAATCGTCATTGGAATGGATGCAGTGAATACGTCTCAGGAAGCAGTCCGAATTATCGTCTTTAATCAATGGTCACAGGATCGGCCGGAGTTACTAAGATCTGGAGACAAAGTAGAGTATCGAAAAGAAATCAGAAAAGGCGTCGAGCAAAGTGAATGGCAACCACCGGACGCACAGGCACAAGTCGTTAAACTTGAACCTGGAAAGCGACTACGCATAGCGTCTTTTCAATTACATACCTGGTATGGACCACTCGAGGCAGGGCATTATCAGTTAGTTGTAAAGCATCGCTTTCAGCATGGCCAGGAGTGGATTGCAAGTGCACCCATAATTTTTGAAGTCGTTCTAAAAAAGCGCGATACTCGACAGTAGGCGCCAGGAGGTAAATCATGAAACTCGGTATAGTAATCCTCTTGATACTTTTGAGCATTATTCAAGTGTGCGCGCAAAAATCCGGCGAATTGTCAGACGTCGATACTCGATTGGTTGCTTTGGTGCAGGAGAAGTTACCTGACTGGAATCATGAAACTATTGAACCAATGCTAAATAGTCCTCAGGTCGCAATCCATCGCTGGACTTTCAGGAACAAGGAAATCAGGGTAACCATAGTTGATCATGGCTCTATTGAGGTCGCCAAAAATGGTATCAGAAAGTTTGTCGTCGCCTCGCACGGAATTGCTGAATCGCCTGACGCAGGAGACGAACAATACTCCACGCGGGACCGTGGCAGCATCGTTCTTCGAAAGCGTCATTTCACAGTCAATATGAACGCGACCGCGACTGATGAAAAGGACGAGAAAAAACTTCTCAAGGAGTTCGCTCGCTATATTGGTTCTGCGATAAGAGACAACTAAAGGAACGCCAGTGGTGCGATCCATGACACTTCAGTGTCTGGTCTTTCATGGCATGCCTTAACCGTCCTGCGACACACTCTAGCTAGCTTTCGCCGACTATCTTGACTGCAGATGTCGAGCCTAAACAAGGTTCGTGTTGGGATGCGGCGACCCCATATTGAGTATCCGGCTTTAGCACCACAGTGAGCTTGTAAGAGACTGTGGACACGTGTGATCGTGCCGAGACAAGGAGAATAACCGAACGTAGTAGAAAGTGTAGTAGCTACCCGACCATACTGAGCATCACGCAGCGTTCGCGGCCTACCCGTAAGCCTAATGTTACAAGCCCAGCACACTCCGTGACGTTGGGTGATTGTTAGCTCAAATGAACTGCAAAACCTTTATTCATCGGTTCGATTCCGATCGCCGCCTCCAATAACATCAATAACTAAGCAGCTTTAGGACACAACCACTCCAGCCCGTTTTCGTTTGAGTCACTCTTGGGTCACCGTCAAAACGAAACACAGCGGAACTCTAAAACACAGACACACCTCGAAGGCCGAAAATGTTAATGGAATCGCACGTCCCTCCCACGACCGAAGCTTGTGAGAATATTCGAAGCGGCGTAAGAAACCTTTATTCATCTGATTCTATTCCAAGGTCTCCAGATTTCCCCAAACAACTCCATAGAACAAGAGAAATCGAATGAATCGTAGCGCTCGATGAGAATGCCGCAGCATTGAAAAGAGGCCCAACCGTCTGTACACTCAGGGCCACTATTTGTGAGGCCGAGCCCAGTCCGACCCATCCTTGAGTTGCTCACTAAGCTAAGGAGGTTCCGGTCAATTGATCGACGCATTAGAGGCCAGAGTCCCTCGATTAGATCACTCACCAAGCATTAACGTGAGCTTTTCTTTGGCGGGGAAACAACTGCCAGCGGATCACGGATACTTTGTTTACTCCGCGATTTCGCGGTCTGTTTCTTCACTCCACGGTATCGACTGGTTGGCCATTGAATTGATCAGCGGCTTTCCTTCTGGTCGTGGTCTGATTGCCCTTTCGGAACGCGATGCGACTTTGCGTCTGCGGATTCCGGCGGATCACTATCGCGATGTGCTGCCGCTTGCCGGAAAACGACTCGATATCGGCGGTCACCAGATTCGCCTCGGACTTCCGGTCGCCCACTCGCTCGACCCCGCGACTTCACTCTACGCACGCGTCGTAACAATCAAGAAGTTCACTGAAGCCGAACCATTCATGGATGCGGTGAAGCGCAAGCTGGATTCGTTCGGCGTGAATGGCCGCGTCGAACTACCACTCGATGAACAAGGTCGCTATCGCCGCCGCATCGTCACCATCCACGGCAAATCCGTCGTCGGCTTCTCCGTCGCCGTGCATGATTTGAGCGACGAAGACTCACTACTTCTTCAAGCGGGAGCAGTGAAGGCTAGGTCTTCTGAAGATGATTCAATCAAGTGGCAAAGCATTTTCTCTCGGCGTGCTATGGGCTGCGGCATCTTCAATCCGATTTCTACTGTTGAGCAATAGAACGCATGTCACGATTGCTAGCTAAGTCGTATAACCGAGAACGGTATCCCGACGCACCGCCGGATTATGCCCTGCTGACGCAGCATAGCCGTGACGTAGCAGAGGCTTGTGACGCCCTGGCTATAACGGTCGGTCGTGCTGCGCTCTCTAATACCGGTCTCGGTGATGAGACCTTCGCGAGTTTCAAATTGGCACTAAGGACTAATGGCTGGATTCAGGATTTGGGTAAGGCGAGCACGCACTTTCAAGAAATGATAAACCCAACTTCTCAAGATGCTCGCCAAGGTCGGCAGCTTGTTCGGCATGAGACGATTTCCGGTATGTTGATGTGGCAAGACACACGCTTCCGTAAGTGGTTAACCGAACTGCCGCTGCCAACTCCGCTTCTGTTAGCTGCGGTTTGGGGAGCAATGGGGCATCATCGCAAATTCAGTCTTGATACCAGACCGAGGACCGATGCGCACTCGACGCTGATCGTTCAAATTGCTGACGAAGACTTCACAACTCTTCTTGGTTTCATGAGCGAGAACCTGGGCCTGAAGCCTGCGCCGCGCATTGATAAGGACTTGGTCCTAGGCTACTCAGCGAAGGAAGAATGCGATCTATCTGCGTGCGAACAGATCCAAGATTTACAAGATGAGTTTATGGAGCTTGAAACTGAATTCGACAATGAGGCGCAGCGGCGTTTGCTCGCGTTGGTTAAGGGCTTCGGCATCGCTGCTGATATTGCTGCCAGTGCAGTTGCCGAACGACGACGATCTTCATACTCACTCGCCGACTATGTAGCAAAGGAACTCTGCGGCGGCGGATTGACAGTGAGCGATTTAACGAAATTGATCCAGAGTTGGGCCTGGGCGCGCTCCAAATACGATAGGCTGAAATTCGCAGAAGACAGTTCGCCGCCCGATGTTATTCCGCACAACTTTCAAAACGATGTGGCGCGATCCCAATCTTTTCTGACACTGGCGCGGGCGGGTTGCGGCTCTGGTAAAAGCCTCGCAGCTTACATGTGGACGCGGGAGTGGTGTCGGAATCGGGCGGATGACGAAGGCAACCAAATCAACTTTCGACTCTTCTTCTGCCTACCAACGACCGGTACCACAACCGAGCATTTTAAGGATTACGCGCTCGAATCTGGAATCGACGAAACCTTGATCACTCTCACCCACTCGCGCGCGGTAGTTGATTTGAAAACGATATCCGAGACGGCAACGCAAGAAGAACTAGAGGCCGATTCAGATGAAATGAATACCGCTAAAGCGGCGCAAGCAGCTCTCAACGCTAAGCGCGACAAAATTGAATCACTTGAATTGTGGAGTACTCCGCTTGTTGTGGCAACGGCTGACACGGTGCTCGGTCTGATGGTAAATGCGCGTCGTGCCATCTACAGCTTACCAGCGATAATGAGTAGCGCAATCGTGTTCGACGAGATTCATGCTTTCGACGACCAAATGTTCGGAAGCCTGCTTGTCTTTCTCAGGAATTTCCCACGCCTGCCTGTACTATTAATGACCGCCTCACTGCCTGAAGGTCGCCGACGCGCTCTTGAGTCTATTCGCTGTGATCTGAATATCGTTCCCGGCGATGAAAGACTTGAAAGGTTACCTCGTTACCTAATTAGCGATGAATTGACGAGAGACGAAGCATGGGGTGTCGCACAAGAATGCGTCAACGATGGAGGCAAAGTCTTGTGGGTTTGTAACCGCGTCGAGTGGGCGAATGACACTTACAACCTAGCGCGGACAAAGTTTTCCGAGGCGATGGTGAACGTCTATCACTCGCGGTTTCGTTATAAAGATCGTGCTGAAAGACATCGAGAGGTAATTGACAGTTTCAGAGCGGCTGAGAGCCGCACCATGTGTCGGGCATTACTGCCGCGACCGGCCTTATACGAGCTTGTCAGAAATGGAAACGGAGTAGGCCAGGCAACGGTGCTAGTTACTACGCAAGTCGCTGAGATGTCCCTCGATCTCTCCGCAGACCTGCTCATTACGGACATAGCGCCAATCCCGTCACTTATTCAACGCATGGGGCGCCTTAATCGTCGTGCGACACCAAACAAACCACCGGAGCCCAAGCGCGCAATAATTCTGCCATTACCGGGGAACGACCCTAAAGCGGTAAAGCCGTACGACAAGGATGATCTGGTAAGAGCCGAGGAGTGGCTACGTGCATTATCCAAACGCAATCGCGGTCTCAGCCAGCGCGACTTAGCAGAAGCATTCGCCGCCTTCGATGATCCGGAAGAATTTGACTTGAAGCTGGCGGAGGAAAAAGCGTGCTTCTTCTCCGGTTTATGGCAAACACGGCCGGGAGTACTCCGAGGCGAAGGTCAGACGATTACCGTGATACTAGAAAGAGATTGGGCGCAATGGAAGGCAAAGAACTCTGGCAAGATGAGGCATGGACCTCCGCGGGATTGGCTACGCGAGCACGAAGTTGCGATCCTTTACAGGGATACCGCATTGAATTGGGAACGAGTTGGCACGGTGCGAGTCGCACCGACAAACGAAGTGGCGTATGACTTTGACGAAATAACAAAGAAAGGGACGGGAGCTAGATGGCGAAAGTAGTAAAGGCCGCCCTTTCAAAGCCGCTAGTTTATCGGCTATTTGATCCCGGCTACACCATATATCATCGCGCCGCTCTCGGCGGCCTCGCCGCAACGGTGCGCGCATGGCAACGTCGTCCCGATATTGCGCCGGCCGGTATCACCGCAGATCTTCACCCTGACCAAGTAACGCTGACATGGAACGATGACATCACGGATGAGGAAGCATTAGGTCGAATCCTAGCGGCATCTTTCAAGCGCACTAAAGACAGTTTGATTGACCTTCCGGGTCAAGGAATTGATGCGGATCTCGACAGTCTGCGGCTCGCCGTTCATCAAGGGATTCTCGGGACCTTTCTTCAAAGCAAAGATGCTCGCAAAGTTGAGTCAGAGGGCGGGATGCTGCCGCTCAAAAATCCGGACGATGGTTCGACCGAAATGCTTCGATATAGGGGTGTCGCCACATACTTTCATCAGACCGCTCACCAAAGGCTCACAATAACAGAGAATGACGGAGAAGGTATTACGGCTGAGATCGTGCAGTGGATTGTGCCTGGCGCTGTAAAGGGGGCTGAGGCTCTCAACGCCCCGTTGAAAGAAACCTTCCTGCTTCTCTTCTTGATGGTAGGGTGTGCCGTCTTTATTCTGCGACCTCGAAGATACAACAAACGTAAGCAGGACGTTCAGCGAAATAAGTTTCGGTTCTGTTTGGTTGTTCCGGACGTAAAGGATCTCAATCGGTTTACGACAGCGTTAGCGCGAATTTCAAGTGTCCAGAATGTTGTCGAGGGGCTCCGCATGGATTACCTGGATAGAGTTGTCGGCGGTGTGGAGGAAGCGGCGTTACGCTTCTTGATTGATCTGGAAACCCAAGAGAAAGTCGCAATCCAATACCGAAGTGTTGCCGAGTGTATGGCAGTTGGGATGGGAAAAGTAGCCTGGGACAAGCAACAAATAAACAGAAGCTCAATGATCAAGGTAAACCAAGACTACCCTGAAATCGAAGTATTCAAGGTTGCGCGGAACTATCGAAATAACAAACTAATCAAGATAAAAACTGGCGAAACCATTGCTGAGGTAATAACTCCGGTTCCCGAACTGATAGCAGCGAACCTGGCCGGGCAGCGGCACTGGTGCGCACGATTCAAGAGTCTGATCGAAACTAGATCGGAGTTCAAGACAATGTTGTTCGACATGAGAGGAGGTCTGAGAGACATGAGCAAAGCAGTCAAGGACGAAGAGGACAGGGCGATCATAGAAGTATTCCAAGAAGCGTGGAATCGCACGATGGGACAAATGGGTGGGCGCGCGGGCCGCCAAGGATCGAGCCTGGAACGCTCCTTCGACACCAGAGCCGAAAGAATAAGAAATGAGATTCTGCGCGCCAAGAATGCTGATCAAATGGCCAATTGGTTCCTACGATTCTGTGCCAACGCAACGAAAGGAAAACCTATAAGCGCTTTCGGTGACGAAGCGATCAGGAAGAAGGTTTACAACCTTATTTTCGATCAGCGTAACTTCGACCGTTTCCAAAATCTTTGCTTGTTCGCGCTCGTCAGCTATGCGAGCGATGAAACCAAGGCCACGACAGGAGGAAATCAATAATCATGGCGACTCACTATCTATACGCGACAATTCTAACGCACGAAGCAGTCGCAGCGAACAATCGCGGCGACACTGTTGGCAACACGACAACACTTCACAAGATTTTCCATCAGGATGATTTGCACACGAGCGTCTCCGCTGAATCTATCCGGTTCGCAATACGCTATCGCTTTCAACTTGAGGGTATGAATGACAAATTGAATCGAACGTATGAACTGATCGAGGAAGAAGGAGGAAGTAACTATAAGCTCAAATATAAAGACGAAAAACGAGTTTATTGGGATGTTAGATGGGATAAGGAGAAAAACGCGTACAAGAGCTTAAGCGGCAAAGTCATTTACATGGATGATGACCTTTTAGGATTCATGAACGCCGAAAAAGGAAAAGTAGAGAAGGAAGAAGACGCCGAGAGTCAAGTCAGCGACACAGAAAAATCTATGAAAAAGAAAAAAGCACCGAAGGGCAAGGCTGACATCTGGGCAAGTCCTTTGGCGGTTGGTCGTGCAGTCTCGTTACGCCCCTATCGAGGAGAACTCTCATTCAATTGTGTTAGCGGGAAGAAAGATGAGGATGACCTCTCCCTGTACAACGCTGAGATGCATTGTACCGAGTACCAATACTCTCTTGGGCTGAACCTTAGCAATGTCATCGAAAAGGTGAACATCAAACACCTGATTGATGCAGTCATTGACTTGCCGCCAGTCGCAGGAAATCACGCGAGGTTTGCCTATGATTTTTCCCCAGCCTCAATGGTCCTGCGTTTTACTAGCGCCCACTCCTCCAAGATTCAAAATTGCTTCGAGCATGACGAGGATAACCGCACCTTCTCGATTAAGAAGCTGATCAAGCGAGTCAAGTCCAACGATGTACCGGCGAACGAGTTAATCATTGGGGGCGATCTGGCCGACACAGATGATGGGAAGCAATTGGCCGAGGTAGGTGCCACGGTGATGTCAGGAGTCAACAATGCGGCAGCAGAAGCGAGGCGACGCATATCAGAACTCGGCGATGAATATGCACCTTTAGGGAGCAATGAGGACCTCGGCTCATGATTACAGTGCGGGTCGAAGTTCCTTACGCGAGCTTCCGCAAGTCCTATGCCCGCTCGTTTGCGGAGACATATCCGTTCCCGCCGCCTGCGACAGTCTACGGAATGTTGCTGTCATTGGTTGGCGAGCGATTCAGGCGAAGACATGCGGGCGTACGTCTAGCGTTTGCCTACAAATGCCGCAGCGAGAACGGGGACTGTAACAGAGACTGTGTGCCGCGCATCGCCACCACGTTGCGGAAGCTAAGTCGCTTCAAGTACGGCGTGAGCACACACAGCGGTCACAAGCCTGATTATGTTGAGACGCTTTGCGGAATCGAGTTCTTATGTTGGGTTGACTCATCTGAGGAGCAACCGGAGTTTAGAAGCGGCGGGTCAGGATCAAGTGATAGCAGAACGCTTGAAGAGCGTATTGTCGAGGCCATCAAATTCCCCGACAACGTGAGTCGCTATGGGGTGTTATCTTTGGGCTTGAGCGATGATGCCGTCAATGACGTAGGTCTCTGTATGAGGACCAAAGGCGAATGGCATCGCTTACTTCCTAGCGACACCGGTGAGATTGAATTACCAGTTCTGGTTCAGCACGTCGGCGCAGCACGTACTAAATGGCAGCGCTACCGATGGGAAGTTACTGCCGTCAACGAACCAACTCCGCCGGACGGAACTACTTGGCAATGGACTAGCATGGACTACCTACGCGCTGCTTAACTCTTTTAGACTTTTGGCAGACCATATTGGTTACGGAAGCAGCTCGAAACTGGGACAATGCTTTGGACGGATCAATTGAAAGTCTCTGCGATCGAGCGTGAGCACGCGCGCGATGTTCAAGCGTTCTGCTATTGCAGCAATCAACGCGTCAACGAAGTCGAGGCTAGCGTCGGAGTATTGCCGGAGTATCTGCGCTGAGCGCAAATAGTCTTCTTGAAGCGGAGTTTCCAAAGTTAATTCCGTTGCGGCAAGACTCTCGACGAAATCAGCAGCTGCTTCGTTTCCAATATCACGAGCAAGAAGGTATGCAACTTCGGTGATCGCTGGAATAGGAAGAACAATCGGTTCCCGAATATTCTCCAAAACGCGGATTGTCGCTTCGTGGGCTGCTTCTGAAGCATTGAGCGCGGCGAGTAGGAAGCCAGAATCAAGAAGGACCGCCATGGCTAGCTCATCGACAAATCACGAGGCCTTCCCATCTCAGCGCGGAGGATCTCGTCGGCCTGGCCAGCAGTGTTCCCCGGTCCGCCTGAGTAGCGGCCGGCCATTGACAGCAACCACTTGGCGGCGGGTGATGCCTGATCCCCATTTGTGGATTGTGATTCGGTTTCGTCCTGTGCAGGCAGGCTTTCCTGAAGCAGTCGCAGCACCTGACGGCGCTCATCGACCGGCAAACTCAGGAGTTCTTCGATTTTTTCTCGCTTGATCATGGCTATTGCCATTTTACCTAAGTAAGGAACTAATGAACAGAGATAGCTTACAGATTGGGTCCAAAAGAAGTCAGCCGCAGAGCGGCGCAATATTTATAGATCGCGCAACAATCGAATTTGCTCAGCGCTCTGTCGGAGCGCGATGTTCTCTGCCCACCCATAAATGGGCTGAGGACTGAAGCGCCGGCGTCGGTTCTATAAACATTTCGTGCCTAACGGCACTGAAGACAGCCCGAACGTGAGAGACCGAAGAGAATCACTCTTCTAACTCTAAAATTGAAAAGCGGCGACGAGTCGCCGCACTCCATAATCCTCAAAGGAGTCTGAACATGGCCGAACCACTGCGCATCATGTCCTTGCACGCGCTAGCCTATTGCGAGCGGTTGTTCTATCTCGAAGAGGTGGAAGAAACGCGGGTAGCCGACGAGCGAGTTTATGCCGGACGGCGACTCCACGTCGAAATCGAGAAGAAGGAAGACCAGCGTACCCGGAAGGGCAGTGTTTTATCTAAACCCGACATTCCGCGCCGGAAGAAGAAATCAGCCGCCGACAAAACTCAGGCACCCTGGGACGCCCAAGCAGAAACCGCAAAGCAAGCGGAAATCGCCAAACAAGCCGAACTCGAACGCTTGAACGCTGCGCAAGCCGAGAGTGCCAATTCCCATGAGGAAGGTGAGCCGCTCCGATTAACCCTCGAAAGCGAAAAATGGGGACTGAAGGGAAAGGTCGATTGCATTAGACGGCGCGACGGGATGCTCATTCCTTACGAGCACAAGAGGGGACGATCGGCGCGCAATGCCGATGACAAGCCGGAGGCCTGGGCCAGTGATCGTCTGCAAGTCATTGCTTATGCGGCTATGGTCGCGGAACACAGCGGACAAGAAATCAGCGAAGGCCGCATCCGTTATCACGCGGATAACGCGATGGTGCGAGTGCCAATCGACGATGCGGCTTACGATGATCTCAAGAAAGCTATTGCCCGCGCCAGGCTTTTGCAAAGCAGCGTCGAGCGCCCGCCCGTGACGGATAATGAGCGTCTTTGCGTGAAGTGTTCGCTGGCCCCAGTCTGTCTGCCAGAAGAAGCTCGACTGGCGTCGATGCTTTCTGAGTTGCCGCCGGCCACCGCAGAAGTCAGACAGCTTAAGCTCTTCCCTGCTGATGATGATCGTCGGACCCTGCATGTTCTCACTCACGGCGCCCGTATCGGTCGCAAAGGCGATCGGCTGGAAGTTTCAGTTATTGGGGAACCGTCGCAGCTACATCCGAGCCAAGAGATTGGACAAATTGTCCTGCACGGGTTCTCGCAGATTAGCACCCAAGCGCTACGGTTCTGCGGCCAGCAGGAAATCGGCGTCCACTGGATCACGACCGGCGGCCAATACATGGGCGCGTGGATTTCCGGAACTGGATCTGTGCAACGACGCATTAGGCAGTATCGCGCTTTGACGGATCAAGAGATCTGTTTGCAACTCGCGGTGCGTCTGGCTGAGGCGCGAGCGCGGAGTCAATTAAGCTTCTTATTGCGATCAACTCGAGAAACGGAACGCGCGACACCGGAAGTTCAAAGTTCGATCAAAGCGATGCGCCGTTTGCTCTCGCCCATGTTGCGAGCGACGAGCATTGATTCTTTGCGTGGCTACGAAGGAAGTATCGGAGCTTATTATTTCCGAGCGCTTCCCGATCTGGTCGTTCCTGAAGCGGGCGAAGAAATGAGACCCGATGGGCGCAGTCGTCGTCCGCCCCGTGACCGGTGCAACGCACTGCTGTCGTTTGCCTACGCCCTACTTCTCAAAGATATTACGAACGCGATTATGGTTGTAGGGCTCGATCCGTCTCTCGGCTTCTTCCACCGACCCCGCTCCCAAGCGCCGCCACTCGCCCTGGACTTGATGGAATTATTTCGAGTGCCGATTGTTGACCTGCCGGTCATCGCATCGATCAATCGAAAGCAGTGGGACATCGAGGCTGACTTTGACGTCGCCGGTCCCCAGGTTTGGTTATCCGATGAAGGACGAAAGAAGTTGATCAGTATTTACGAGCGGCGCAAGAGTGATTATTGGAGACATCCGGTAGTGCGGCGATCGCTCTCGTACTCAAGAATCATGGAACTTGAAGTTCGACTGTTGGAAAAGGAATGGATGGGCGAAGGTGGTTTGTTTGCGCGCATGAGATTGCGTTGAGGCTAATCAATGGAATCAAAGCAATGGTACGTGATCTGTTACGACATTACCGAGCCCAAGCGATGGCGAAAGGTTTACAAGAAGCTCAATGGGTACGGTCGGCGTTTGCAGTACTCAATCTTTCGCTGCAGGCTAACGCGCCGGCAGATAGAAAAGCTGCGTTGGGAGCTCGAAGAATTGCTCGACGCAAGTGAGGATCGACTGCTAATTCTGAGCATTTGTGAAATCTGCGAGCGGCATGTCGGACTCCATAACCGACCGGAATCCTGGTCTGATAACTCGCGACCATTTGACTTCGCGTAAGGGAACGCAAGGATGTACTTCTGTTTGACGTTTGACAGCCTTAGAGGAATACCAAACCAAACTGAGGCACGGAGTTAGGTGCGGTAAGTTAGCGGTACATATGCTTGCGACCTGGTTAAGTGCCTGATTCTCGGCGGATTGACCCACGCGGAACGGACCAGCCAGCAGTTGGTAAGAGAAAAATGAAGCCAAAACTACGAGATGCCCGAAAACAGCACTGCAACATCAGGCAAACAAGAGGGTTGGAACTAGCGCAGTGTGAATTCCAATGATGCCGAAAGGCGTTGAGCACCGGAAGCATCCGTTCGATAACTACTATCTCTGCGGCGGTGTGAATTCCAATGATGCCGAAAGGCGTTGAGCACAAGGCGCCCCGGTCGGTGCTGCGGTTGCGGTCGAGTGTGAATTCCAATGATGCCGAAAGGCGTTGAGCACTTCCAATGTGCGCTGAGTGCTTCGGGCTGGTCGAAGTGTGAATTCCAATGATGCCGAAAGGCGTTGAGCACCTTAACGAACAATACGAACCTTCCGAATCCGAAATGTGTGAATTCCAATGATGCCGAAAGGCGTTGAGCACTTTCTTCCGGTAATAGATGATCGTGCGATCCACACGTGTGAATTCCAATGATGCCGAAAGGCGTTGAGCACTCTTTTCTCAGAACCGCAAGCCGTGCGTTGATTGGTGTGAATTCCAATGATGCCGAAAGGCGTTGAGCACTGATCTACAACTTCCTGCTGGCCAAGGCAGAGAACGGTGTGAATTCCAATGATGCCGAAAGGCGTTGAGCACAGGATCTCCGGACGTACTATCCGAGCGTCGAAGCTGTGTGAATTCCAATGATGCCGAAAGGCGTTGAGCACCCGATATCAGCGACGTAAAGTCGGACGTGCGCGAGCTGTGTGAATTCCAATGATGCCGAAAGGCGTTGAGCACGAATACCGCTACCCCAACGGCAGCGTGGCGGTGGTGTGTGAATTCCAATGATGCCGAAAGGCGTTGAGCACTTTGTTTGGTGGTGGGAGGTGACAACTAATGCAACGTGTGAATTCCAATGATGCCGAAAGGCGTTGAGCACATAACGAGGGCACGATCAAAGACCTCGACAAGAAGCTAGTGTGAATTCCAATGATGCCGAAAGGCGTTGAGCACGTCCCCTTTTCGTCCCACATGGACCAACCCCATCGCCCGTGTGAATTCCAATGATGCCGAAAGGCGTTGAGCACCTGCGGAATTGGGGCTTGGACGTTGAGGAGTTGGGAGTCGTGTGAATTCCAATGATGCCGAAAGGCGTTGAGCACATGAAAACCTGTCCCGCAATTCCGCCTCCTCCCGAGTGTGAATTCCAATGATGCCGAAAGGCGTTGAGCACGACAACCAATGCAGGCTGCTTTGGGAGTAGCTACTCTGTGTGAATTCCAATGATGCCGAAAGGCGTTGAGCACGAGCGAGTCCTCGCCGGGCACATAAGTCAGAGGGCCGTGTGAATTCCAATGATGCCGAAAGGCGTTGAGCACAAAGCGGCCGGCTTCTCGGATAGCCGCGCGTTGCTCTTGTGTGAATTCCAATGATGCCGAAAGGCGTTGAGCACCGGAGAGCTTTATAAAGAGACCTCCTCCAACTTCGGAAGTGTGAATTCCAATGATGCCGAAAGGCGTTGAGCACACTGAAAGAGCGTCGAGGAGCATCGGATTAGTGGCGTGTGAATTCCAATGATGCCGAAAGGCGTTGAGCACATCTTCCGTCGCTTTATAAACTTCGTCGCCAATCTGAGTGTGAATTCCAATGATGCCGAAAGGCGTTGAGCACAAGCCGCTCAGCGGAGAGCCGAATTTCAACGATCGTGTGAATTCCAATGATGCCGAAAGGCGTTGAGCACAGTCGATCGACAATAAACTCACCGTGAGTCATGCGGTGTGAATTCCAATGATGCCGAAAGGCGTTGAGCACGGATGAATGCCTGCGCATTCACGACTTCATGGCTAGTGTGAATTCCAATGATGCCGAAAGGCGTTGAGCACTCCAGCCATGCGGCCGGCGCTGCGACTCCAAAACGTGTGAATTCCAATGATGCCGAAAGGCGTTGAGCACTATTTCAGTTGGATGTTCATCGTTCATCAAGTCCGTGTGAATTCCAATGATGCCGAAAGGCGTTGAGCACATTCACACGCGATCCTATGACGGCCGGTGCTGGGTGTGTGTGAATTCCAATGATGCCGAAAGGCGTTGAGCACATCAGGAAATGATACCGGGAAGTCGATTAAAGTACCGTGTGAATTCCAATGATGCCGAAAGGCGTTGAGCACCCGATCACTCCGGATGAAATTCAGGCCGTGTTGGAAACGTGTGAATTCCAATGATGCCGAAAGGCGTTGAGCACCACCTGGCCTGGGGTTGGTTGCATAGTAAATGCTCCTGTGTGAATTCCAATGATGCCGAAAGGCGTTGAGCACCTAGTATTTACGTCGTGACGGAGCTGGGGCTGACTGTGTGAATTCCAATGATGCCGAAAGGCGTTGAGCACCGCCATGTCAGTAGTTAGGCAGTATCCCGCGAACTCGTGTGAATTCCAATGATGCCGAAAGGCGTTGAGCACGATACCGTGATTCGTGGTAGCGATTGGGTACTGAAGGTGTGAATTCCAATGATGCCGAAAGGCGTTGAGCACCGGACAGCCCTGACGAAGATCATAAGGAAGTCGGTCTGTGTGAATTCCAATGATGCCGAAAGGCGTTGAGCACTTTTCTCTTCCTTTTGAGTCGCTTTACACATATTGTGTGAATTCCAATGATGCCGAAAGGCGTTGAGCACGCGGCGATGCCGGTGCTTGAAAGGAGCGTGACTACCGTGTGAATTCCAATGATGCCGAAAGGCGTTGAGCACTTTGGATCAATCAAGCTAACATTCCCGAAGGCATGAGTGTGAATTCCAATGATGCCGAAAGGCGTTGAGCACATTGGTCACGCGACTTACACGATCACCCAAAGCGTGTGTGAATTCCAATGATGCCGAAAGGCGTTGAGCACACGGCCATTCGGCAGTTGTTTGGCAATGTAGCCATTGTGTGAATTCCAATGATGCCGAAAGGCGTTGAGCACTAGAAGATCATTTACAAGCGTGGTCCATGATTGACCATGTGTGAATTCCAATGATGCCGAAAGGCGTTGAGCACGCTTTTAAGCGATTGATTTCGGTCTGAATTTCTTCTGTGTGAATTCCAATGATGCCGAAAGGCGTTGAGCACAACTCATTCAGTTTCTTTTTTGCGAGAGTGTAAATGTGTGAATTCCAATGATGCCGAAAGGCGTTGAGCACACGCTACAACGCATCTGTGCGCTCGACCCTCAGAAGTGTGTGAATTCCAATGATGCCGAAAGGCGTTGAGCACACACCAAAAAACGAGATAGCCATTGTCGCGGCTCAAAGTGTGAATTCCAATGATGCCGAAAGGCGTTGAGCACAGAACAAGGCACTTTGTGGAATGACCTGACGTGGCGTGTGTGTGAATTCCAATGATGCCGAAAGGCGTTGAGCACAGTTAGTTGGATAAATAGCAAAACCAGCCGCTTTGTGTGTGTGAATTCCAATGATGCCGAAAGGCGTTGAGCACAAAACAATGCTGGTAAACAAAGTTACGGGCAAAGCGTGTGAATTCCAATGATGCCGAAAGGCGTTGAGCACAAGTCGTTGCGAGACGATTAAAAAAATCCGAAACAGTGTGAATTCCAATGATGCCGAAAGGCGTTGAGCACAGGGCGTCGGCAACTTCCTCGGTTGGAACAACGAGTGTGAATTCCAATGATGCCGAAAGGCGTTGAGCACCGGACAATCTGGAAGTTCCCGCTCCTCGGCAATCGTGTGAATTCCAATGATGCCGAAAGGCGTTGAGCACATTATCACGCGCGGAAAAACGTCTTGCTGCGGAGAATGTGTGAATTCCAATGATGCCGAAAGGCGTTGAGCACCAAAACCGGCTCGGAGATATCGCATCCGACCTAAGTGTGAATTCCAATGATGCCGAAAGGCGTTGAGCACCTTCTATAGGCTCTCTGTGCTTTGTACTGCTCTTTGTGTGAATTCCAATGATGCCGAAAGGCGTTGAGCACGCTAAACAAACTTACCGCTATCGCATCTATCCGAGGTGTGAATTCCAATGATGCCGAAAGGCGTTGAGCACTGCTCGACGGGTGGAAACTGAAAGCCTGGAGAGAGTGTGAATTCCAATGATGCCGAAAGGCGTTGAGCACCCGTCCGTGAGCGGTCCGCCATACAGCTCCGGCTTTACGAGTGTGAATTCCAATGATGCCGAAAGGCGTTGAGCACGGCCAACGTGTGCGCGTTGCCTTTGCCGGCCACGTGGCGGTGTGAATTCCAATGATGCCGAAAGGCGTTGAGCACATGGCCTTGCGGCGTCCGGTTGTGGCGGATCTCATGTGTGAATTCCAATGATGCCGAAAGGCGTTGAGCACAGCGAAAGGATGGTGAGCCGTGGCTAAATCAAAAGGTGTGAATTCCAATGATGCCGAAAGGCGTTGAGCACAAAGAAAAAACAATATGCCGCTTATCAATTCACTTCGTGTGAATTCCAATGATGCCGAAAGGCGTTGAGCACCAATCGAGATCCCGGACGATGACGCCTTCTCATTCGTGTGAATTCCAATGATGCCGAAAGGCGTTGAGCACATCTTTGGCGTTCTCGACAAGACTACCGCAAAACGGTGTGAATTCCAATGATGCCGAAAGGCGTTGAGCACCCGAATGCCTGCTCAGTGTAAAACGGTCTGATATGGTGTGAATTCCAATGATGCCGAAAGGCGTTGAGCACAAACAGCATGCCGCGTGCGCGTAGCTCGTACTTCGTGTGAATTCCAATGATGCCGAAAGGCGTTGAGCACATTCGACACGTAGCTAAGTCTGTTACGGATCTAACGTGTGAATTCCAATGATGCCGAAAGGCGTTGAGCACGGCCTCTCTGGCGGATCGTAATTTTCGTAGGTTGGCGTGTGAATTCCAATGATGCCGAAAGGCGTTGAGCACCCACCCTTCGAAGGTGGAACTTCTGAAACAGTCAAAGGTGTGAATTCCAATGATGCCGAAAGGCGTTGAGCACTAGACTGCGCACGTTTGATAGCTGAGCCCCGAATGAGTGTGAATTCCAATGATGCCGAAAGGCGTTGAGCACAAAGATCAGTTGCCGAGCGCGTTGTTATGTCGGCGGTGTGAATTCCAATGATGCCGAAAGGCGTTGAGCACTTGTGGATCCAGACTCAGCTCGAGCGGGTGCGCGTGTGTGAATTCCAATGATGCCGAAAGGCGTTGAGCACCTGTACGGCCGGGCTCGGCAGCGCCTGACAGATCCCTGTGTGAATTCCAATGATGCCGAAAGGCGTTGAGCACTCGATGCGTTCTTGCATGTCGGCGATGATGCCTTCGTGTGAATTCCAATGATGCCGAAAGGCGTTGAGCACAGTGTCAAAGCCTCAAACTACGTTTGGATCAAGTCAGTGTGAATTCCAATGATGCCGAAAGGCGTTGAGCACGCGTGAAGCTGGCTGACCTCAGCAATGCGCTGAGTGTGAATTCCAATGATGCCGAAAGGCGTTGAGCACCGAGGAAATCCGCGCGAACAAAATCGACAGCTTTTGTGTGAATTCCAATGATGCCGAAAGGCGTTGAGCACAAGTATTTTTCATGTTATTGATCAATTGCGCCAGTGTGAATTCCAATGATGCCGAAAGGCGTTGAGCACATTGAAGCCGTGAAGGATGGACGGTCAAGGCGTGAGTGTGAATTCCAATGATGCCGAAAGGCGTTGAGCACCCGCAAACTTCGCCGGATGCGCCAACGGAGCCGCGTGTGAATTCCAATGATGCCGAAAGGCGTTGAGCACTCAACGTGCCTCACTACAGTGCGTTACTGCTGCGTCGTGTGAATTCCAATGATGCCGAAAGGCGTTGAGCACGCAACCGCATGGCGCGAAGAAGATGCGGGCGCAATCGGTGTGAATTCCAATGATGCCGAAAGGCGTTGAGCACCTATTTACGTCCCGATTCCAAACTTCAAGCTGATGTGTGAATTCCAATGATGCCGAAAGGCGTTGAGCACTAGCCAAGATCGCTCTCTTCAGCCCTGAATTCATAGTGTGAATTCCAATGATGCCGAAAGGCGTTGAGCACAAAAAAAATGCAAATTATTCTCTAAAAGGTATTGGTGTGAATTCCAATGATGCCGAAAGGCGTTGAGCACGGCTTCGTCACCTTATCTCCCTTTGACCTCAATCCGGGGTGTGAATTCCAATGATGCCGAAAGGCGTTGAGCACTTCAGAAAGTTAGATTTCGTTGGTGCGGTCAACTAGTGTGAATTCCAATGATGCCGAAAGGCGTTGAGCACGAATGTTGACGCGAAGTTGATTCACGTTCCGAAAGTGTGAATTCCAATGATGCCGAAAGGCGTTGAGCACAAATCGATGCGTTGGTGCGCTCGGGAAAACTTGAGTGTGAATTCCAATGATGCCGAAAGGCGTTGAGCACCTCAGATCCGCACGCTCGAGGCTTTCTTCGGGTCGTGTGAATTCCAATGATGCCGAAAGGCGTTGAGCACGTTCATCGAAGCGAATGAGGGTTACGCTGGTGAGAGTGTGAATTCCAATGATGCCGAAAGGCGTTGAGCACATGAATTACTCCACGGGGAATCCGTGGCTCGACTGTGTGAATTCCAATGATGCCGAAAGGCGTTGAGCACGCGACCTATGGAAGTTCCTTAACCTGGGCTTCAACTCGGTGTGAATTCCAATGATGCCGAAAGGCGTTGAGCACTTTGGCCATTTCTTTCAATACCCGGCGAGTGAGTTTGTGTGAATTCCAATGATGCCGAAAGGCGTTGAGCACACAACCCGGGTGGTGGACTTGGCCGGCTGCCGCGTGTGAATTCCAATGATGCCGAAAGGCGTTGAGCACCCGATCGCCTCTGGCCAGGTACCCAAGTCGTAGACAAGTGTGAATTCCAATGATGCCGAAAGGCGTTGAGCACGTTGTCGAGTTTGACGAACACTCCCTGCGCAGTGTGTGTGAATTCCAATGATGCCGAAAGGCGTTGAGCACAATAGCTCCCATGCGTCGAATATGCCGCGCACGCTCGTGTGAATTCCAATGATGCCGAAAGGCGTTGAGCACCCGAGCACATCTTTGACGGTCCCGAGAATCGAATCGCCGGGTGTGAATTCCAATGATGCCGAAAGGCGTTGAGCACATCAAAGCGGCGGCTTCAAGCGTCGTTTTAAGCTATTGTGTGAATTCCAATGATGCCGAAAGGCGTTGAGCACATGATGTTTATTATCCCGGCACGGATACTCCAATTGTGTGAATTCCAATGATGCCGAAAGGCGTTGAGCACAATTACTTGTGGTTGGGAAGCGCGTGCCTGGGCCACGTGTGAATTCCAATGATGCCGAAAGGCGTTGAGCACATTCAGCTTCCAAAATGATGTCGCTGGAGCGGCGGCTGTGTGAATTCCAATGATGCCGAAAGGCGTTGAGCACCATCACTTTGATGTGGATCTGACCTGTTACCAGGCGGTGTGAATTCCAATGATGCCGAAAGGCGTTGAGCACTTCTTGATGAGTAACAGCGGTTCCCGAAGGCGCTGTGTGAATTCCAATGATGCCGAAAGGCGTTGAGCACGCGCCGCGCTGCACCGGATCGAGAAACACTTGCGGCGTGTGAATTCCAATGATGCCGAAAGGCGTTGAGCACTATCCTTCGAGGTCCACCTGAAATTCAGCACCGGGTGTGAATTCCAATGATGCCGAAAGGCGTTGAGCACAACGTCAACACGATCGTGGTCACACCGGAGCAGGCCCGTGTGAATTCCAATGATGCCGAAAGGCGTTGAGCACTCGAACAGGCATTGCTGAATCGTGCCGAGGTCAGAGTGTGAATTCCAATGATGCCGAAAGGCGTTGAGCACATGCCGCAAATGGTTTTGACGGGCACAGGAAATTGTGTGAATTCCAATGATGCCGAAAGGCGTTGAGCACAATTGGGCCAAAAAATCATCATTGGAGCAGGCGATACTGTGTGAATTCCAATGATGCCGAAAGGCGTTGAGCACCCGCAGTCCGATCTCTCAAGTCAGAAACGCGCTCGTGTGAATTCCAATGATGCCGAAAGGCGTTGAGCACAAGGCGCTCCGATGATGGTTGACGTGAGTGCGCTGGTGTGAATTCCAATGATGCCGAAAGGCGTTGAGCACACAATCAAACCGGCTTAAGCAGCACGTGGGATTAGTGTGAATTCCAATGATGCCGAAAGGCGTTGAGCACGTGCGCAACGATCACAAGTGCGTGCCGCGCGGCGTGTGTGAATTCCAATGATGCCGAAAGGCGTTGAGCACTACTGCTAGCATTGCGTGAAAGGTTGATTGATGAGGTGTGAATTCCAATGATGCCGAAGGGCGTTGAGCACGATCGATGTCTGGCGGATTCGAGCCGCTGTCGAGCGGGTGTGTGAATTCCAATGATGCCGAAAGGCGTTGAGCACCCGATGCCTTCGATGTTCTGGATTCGTTGCTTGAAGTGTGAATTCCAATGATGCCGAAAGGCGTTGAGCACGCCGAAAGCAGAAGCGGAGCATCCGGATGTCGGCCGGTGTGAATTCCAATGATGCCGAAAGGCGTTGAGCACGTTCGATCCCTTCTCGGCTTACACGCAACTGCGCCGTGTGAATTCCAATGATGCCGAAAGGCGTTGAGCACCGATTGCGGCACCGTGCGTGATGTGGTCAAGTACGGGTGTGAATTCCAATGATGCCGAAAGGCGTTGAGCACCAATACTTCACGCACTCCAAAATCAATTTGTTTCGTGTGAATTCCAATGATGCCGAAAGGCGTTGAGCACATTTTCACGCTGCTATGGCCTTGGTCCGGGAAGTCGTGTGAATTCCAATGATGCCGAAAGGCGTTGAGCACAGTGAGACGAGGTTTATCACTACCCAATGGGCGAGTGTGAATTCCAATGATGCCGAAAGGCGTTGAGCACAGTGGTTGCATGCCGGCCCTCGCTTAGGACGTATTGCGTGTGAATTCCAATGATGCCGAAAGGCGTTGAGCACAATGGTAAGACAGCCAGTGGCGAGTCAGGACGAGGGTGTGAATTCCAATGATGCCGAAAGGCGTTGAGCACATGAACAATGGGCTGAGTGGCGCACACGAGTGATTGTGTGAATTCCAATGATGCCGAAAGGCGTTGAGCACTCGGGATCTGGCAATTCCAAGTCTTTAGAGACGCGCAGTGTGAATTCCAATGATGCCGAAAGGCGTTGAGCACATTCCCGGAATGAAGTCGTACTCGTAACAAGCAACGGTGTGAATTCCAATGATGCCGAAAGGCGTTGAGCACACGTCGACGCTCGCAGGATCAGACTCGACCGCAACGTGTGAATTCCAATGATGCCGAAAGGCGTTGAGCACAACAATAATGTTTTTGACCTTCAACGGTCAGACGTGTGAATTCCAATGATGCCGAAAGGCGTTGAGCACCGAATTCCGGTGGGGCGTTCTGAACCTTCTTCATAGCGTGTGAATTCCAATGATGCCGAAAGGCGTTGAGCACGTAACCACGAATTTGTCGCGGCGGTCTCCCTGAAAGTGTGTGAATTCCAATGATGCCGAAAGGCGTTGAGCACTTTGAAAGGCATCACCTCTTACGGCGGCGAGCTGGACGTGTGAATTCCGATGATGCCGAAAGGCGTTGAGCACGACTATGCGGTTATCTTCAACGACCGCCGTCAATGTGTGAATTCCGATGATGCCCAAAGGCGTTGAGCACAAATTCAAATACTTGCGCGCGGCAAGCCGCGCGGTGCTCAACGCCTTTCGGGCGTCACGTCAATAGGGCGATCTGAGTCACTGGTGGGTCACTACTGGTCGAGACAGTCCCGAATCTGGGTTATGGGAAGTAAACTCGGAATCTCAAAAACTCTAATAAAACAACACACACAAGAACAGATGGGAACAGGCGCAAAAAGCTCACCCAATTCTGCAAACCTTTATTCATCGGTTCGATTCCGATCGCCGCCTCCAATCCTTTCAATAACTTACAGGCAGTAAATTAGCTCCCGGATTTGGCTTGGGTCACTGTTGGGCCACTCTCTTGAACGTCATCGCTACTTTCAAGGAGTCTCTCCAACCGATTCGTAGCTCCTTGCTGTCGGCTCTTCAAACCGCACTGTCTTCTTATGCCGAATGAGGGCGCGCCGAATCTGCGCAGTTCCCCGACCAAAATCAATGTCGGACCATTGCAATGCTAAGTATTCCTCCGGTCGCATTCCTGTCCAGAGTGCCATTTCGAATATCAGCCCGTGAGGTTTACTTGCCGCCACTTTGAGAAACCGCGCCGCCTCTTCGGGCGATAGGACGCGCTGCTCTTTATGCGGCACCTTCGGAAGCTCTACAAAGTCTGAAGCGTTCCGAGAGAGCAGTCCCATTTGACAGCTTGCTTCAGTGCGTTATGCAGCGCGGAATGCGTGTGACGAACAACGCGCGCACTCAATCCTCGCGCTTGCATCTGTCCGTACACCTCTTGAATGTCCAGCGGTTGAATCCTATCCAGTCGCTCATGCCCAAGGGCTGGCCCAATATAACGATCGAGAATCGACTTATAGCCATCAGCAGTTCGTGACGAGACACGCGGGCGAGCTGCATCGCGCAACCATCGTTTGATGTATTCATCAAGCGACATAGTGGTCGGCTCGACGAAAACGCCCAAATCCATCTCGCGACGCGCAGCAGTCAAATACCGCTGCGCATCGCGCTTGGTCCCGTGAATAGTCTTACGATGAAATTTCTGTTTACGGTTGGCATCGCGCCCGATGAAGATCTTCACCTGCCAGGTGCGCTCGCCGCGTTTAATAATCTGGCCCATCTTAGAACCTCCGCGCTCTTAACTGGACTTAGGATGTTTGGGAAACCTAGCGCATGCGCTATGGTTCTGTCAAACAAATACTTGCATGTGCGCTAGTATTTATGATAAGTAAGGAAACGTATGCAAGGATTCCTTACCACGCAAGAGGCGGCGGAGAAATTGGGAGTGACCGCTGGCCGGGTACGCCAAATGATCGTTGATGGACAGCTTCCGGCTACAAAGTTCGGACGTGACAATCTCAT
>Ga0134125_10000307_pt1 | contig 68057 bp, 46 predicted proteins | sample KB31751_FD_96464 | JGI IMG/M metagenome (GOLD analysis project Ga0134125, IMG submission 96464) | Terrestrial soil microbial communities with excess Nitrogen fertilizer from Kellogg Biological Station, Michigan, USA - KB3-175-1 | ecosystem: Environmental > Terrestrial > Soil > Unclassified ... | reverse complement strand
GCTGACCTCGTGGAGCCACAGAAGCCTCCTGCAGAGGTCGCAGCCGATGCTGGCCGGCTGGCGGTCTGGAAGCAGAACGTCGATCGAGAGCTCGCTCGCTATGATCACCTCACCGCCATCGACTTGACAGGCTGCGGGAACCACGGCACCTATTTCTGCTGGTATGGGCATCGTATACACCGGGACCACGGATGCATTCCGGTGGATCTGGACGTTCCTCAACCTGACTTCGTGGCGATCACGCTGAAGCCTTCCGCCCGGCAGCAGGTTCGCCAGCAACTCGGCTTGCCGCCGGCCCCCCCTTTGCCGCGCCCCGCCGCGGCGGCTCAGTCGATCACCCCGCCGCCTTCCTCCGCCGAGATTCAGGCCGAGATTCAGGCGGAGATTCGCGCGCGCGAGGAGGCGATGCGGAAGCGCATGGACGCCCTAGAAAAGGAAACGTCCGCCACGCCCCCCGCCTCGAAGCCTGCCTCGCCGCCGAATCGCTGAGACCCGGTCTAGCGGACGCCGCGAGGTCGCACACCGGCGTTGCGCCTTCGAGCGGCTCTAGCGGACGCCGACGAGGTCGGCCCCGTACAGCTCGCACAGTTGGGCTCGGACCTTTCCGGCGAGCGCCTCGCCCGGCCGGTCGATCCCCGCCGCTTCCGCGACCCGGGCGACGATCTCGTCCAGGGAGGCGGGCTCGGAGGCCGCTTCGAGGACGAGGGCCGCCATGGGACCCACGCGCCGGCAGCGGATGTCGTGGCCCTCCTGGTGGCACAGGAAGGAGACGCCGCTCTCGGACGGCGGCTCGGGGCTGGACGTATCGAGCCAGGACTGCCAGTCATGGCAGGTCGAGAGGAGCCGGGTGCCCGGCGTCAGGGTGAAGGTGGCGCTTCGGAGATCGATCTCCTCCCAGGCCGGACGAACGAGGCGGCGCAGCACGGTCTCGGTGGAGTCGACGAGTGCCACGGTGAGATCGTAGCGGACCCGCTCGGGCTCGAAGGCGTCCTCGAGCTTCTCGCGGAGATCTCCCCTCTCTTCCCCGAGACGGGCGACGAGGATCTCGTGAGCCTCTTCCACCGGAGCACGGTCGAGAGGCTCGCCGCCTGGTCCCCAGGAGGGCAGAGCGGGACCCGGAGGAGCGAGACGAGACCAGACGCGGAAGGTGGTGGCGAAGAAGTCCTCGGCGGACTCCCGGGCGAGCTCCCGGAAGGTGGTCTCTTGTCCCTCCGTCGCCGCTTTCGCGGACCGCGGGCGCAGCAGGAGGACCGATGGGGTCTCGGGATCGGCGAGGCGCAGGTAGAAGGCGCCGATTCCGGCCTCGCCCACGAGCAGGCCGGGATCCGGCACGCCGCCGCGGGTTCCGCAGGGCCAGGGCCGTCCCCGCGCCTCGTAGGTTGCGATGCCTTCCCTCGCCGCCCGCTCCGCGACCTGGCGCAGCCGCGGGCGCTCCAGGAGCTCGGCGGCCAGCAGCGGCAGCTCACAGTTGCCGCCGATGCCGTGGCAGAGGGAGTAGTTCCCGCCCTGTGACAGCTCGTCCTCGATGGCTTGGAGCGTCGAGCGAAGCGCCGCTTCGGCCTCCTTGCGATAGAGCGTCTGGCCGGTGAGCTCGAAGGCCCGGAGCCGGGCCAAGCCGATTCCCGGCGAGCCGTGGCACCAGGCGGTCATGTACCTCGGCTCGAACACCGGCGGCGTCCCGTCCCGGACCGCCCGGCGCAGCTCGTCCATCGGCTGATCGAAGAGATCGTGCCGCAGGTCGGGCCAGTTCGATCGTTCCGCGTCGAAGAGGCGGCGCTCGTAGAGGAAGGCCATCTCGGCGGCGAACCGGAAGCGGCCGTCGCCCGTGGCATTGTCCAGCTCCAAGAGGGCGAGGCCTACACCGGAGGCGCCGTGGCCGAAGCCGGTCAGGTTGCGGACCGCGCTCTCCCCGGCGGTGGTCCAGGACCAGCCGTCCGGCCGCCGTTGTGCCTGGCCGATCAGGTGCTCTCCCAGCTTCCGGGCCATCGCCCGTAGCCCTTCCCAGCCGGCCGTCTCGGCGAGGTCCAGGCAGGCGGGGATGGCGCCGCCGGCGCCGCCGATCACGTCGAGCCCCGCGTCGTCGGGCTCCCGGCCCGCCAGGGGCGCGAGGAGACGGCGAGCCCGCTCGGCGTAGTCGGGCCGCTCGAAGATCCCGGCCAACCGGACGGCCACCCAGGCGAGCCCCACCCGGCCGCTGTGGAAGCCGAACAGGTCGGAGAGGTGATCGCCGCGGGCCAGAGCGTGCTCCAGCCCCCCGCGGGCTGCCCGGCTCACCTCCGCGTCGCCGGTGGCGCGGTAGAGCTCCCCCAGGAACCAGGCGATTCCAGCCGCTCCCTGGTAGAGCTGGCCCTCGGCCCGGACGGTGTGGAGACGGTTTTCCGGGTCCGGCTGGGGGTCCAGCACCTCCCAAGTACACGCCCTCCCCTCCCACAGGGCCCGGCGAGCGAGCCGCCGGCCGATGGCGAGAGCCGTGTCGAGAAACTCAGTCGCCGCCATGTTCCCGATCTTGGCACGATCCAGTGCACGGTTTCCGGTGAGATAGGCCGCCCTCTCGCGGCACATACCCCACGCAAGCCGATCAACCCCGCCCCGAGGGGCAAAAAAAGGAGAGAACGATGAGCACTCAGGTTCTGGAAAAAGAGACGACGCACGCGACAGAGCTCACTGCGGAAGCCATGCAGAACGCTTTGGACAGGCGGGAGGCGACGAGAAACTATGCCTTCACGGTCACGATTTTCGAAAGGTTCGGGAGGACGTTCATCGGTTGGCAGCTCGACTCCAATTATGCCGTTGGGTCCGGCAGTGTCGTCCAGCTCAGGGAGGGTGACCGTCTTATCCATAACTGGCCGGTCACGGGGACGTCAGGGGAGGTCGACACGGGCCACGACTGGGGAACCGGCCTGAATGCTTCCTACTGGGCCAGGAACTTCAGCGTCGCCGGTGACTGGCGCCAGCTGGTGGTCACTCCGAACACCTGATCGACGGAGCGCGTCCGGAACCCGGGGCCGGCTCTCCTCGGGTTCCGGGCGTCGCGGATGTGCGGGGAGCAGGCTCCCGGTGTGCTACCCTCGGCTCACGCTCAGCGATGAGAGCCGGAATGCGCGCTTCGAGCCTTCGCGTCCCCTGCCAGGCACTCGCCCTCTTCACTCTCGGTGCGCTCTGCGCCAACGCGCAGCCCGCGCGGCAGGATCTCCAGGTGGAAAACGGAGTCGAGCGGCCGCTGACGGGAGGAGAGGCGCACTCCTACCCTATCGAGGCGACGCCCGGAGCACGGCTGCTGGTGACCGTCGATCAACACGGCATCGACGTCGTGGTGGAGGTGCGGCAGCCGGACGGCAAGCTCCTGCTCGCGGTCGACAGCCCCAACGACAGCCAAGGTCCGGAATCCGTCCTGCTTCCTGCGGAGGTGTCGGGTCCGCTGGAGGTCCGGGTGCTGTCGCCGAGCCCGGGAGTGGCGCCGGGGAAGTACTCCATCCTTCTGGAGAAGCTGCCGGAGGAGACGCCCGCCAGCCGCGAGCGCATGGAAGCCGAGCGGCTGATGACCGAGGCGGCCTCCTCCAACCGCCAGGGCGGCGCGGAGAACAAGCGGCTCGCCGCCGCGCGGTATGAAGAGGCCGGGCGCCATTGGCACACGCTCGGGAGCGGGCTGGAGGAGGCTCGATGTGAGCTCGCGCTGGGCACGCTCCACCTTGCCCTCGGCCAACCGCAACCGGCGCGGGAGCTTTACCAGCAGGCGCTCGATCGGTTCACCGAGCTCGCGGAGGAGCCGGGGCAGGCGGCGGCATGGAGCGGCCTCGGCCTCGCGCGCACGGCGCTGGGCGATACGTCCGGTGCTGCCGCGGCGCAGCGACAGGCCGTGGCGCTCCAGCGCCGTCTCGGCCGTCCTTATGAGGAAGGCAAGGCGCAGAACAATCTGGGTCTGGCCCTCCATACCCAGGGAAACCTGCGCGAGGCCCTGAGCTGCTATCAACAGGCGCTCGACCTCTTCGCGCAGGCTGGCGAGCAGGGATTCTGGAAAGCGAACGTGCTGCTCAACCTGGCGACGATCTACGGCAGTCTGGGCGAGCCCGAGGCGGCGCTCGCGAGCACGCGGCAGGTCCTCGCTCTGCAACGCGCGCTCGGCGACCGGAGGGGGGAGGCGCGGACCCTCAACAACCTCGGCGTCCTCGAATACAACCTCGGCGATTTCGGAGCGGCCCTCGAAGCCTATAAGCCGGCGCTCGCGCTGGAGCGCGAGCTCGGCGACCGGCTGCGGGAAGCCGCGCTCCTGCACAACCTGGGCACCGCCTATTACGGGATGGGTGACTACGAGAGTGCGCTCAGACACTTCGAGCAGGCGTTGTCGATCCGCCGCGAAGCGGGTGCCGGAAAAGAAGAGGTCAGGACCGAGATCGCGATCGCCAACACGCGCTTTCGGCTTGGCGAGACCGCTCCGGCGCTCGACGTCGGCCGCCGGGCCGCCGAGGTGGCGAGCGCGGCCTCGGACCGCCAGGGGGAGATGCTCGCGCGCCTGCTCCTCGGCCGCCGGCTTACGATCGGCGAGCCGGCGGCGGCTCTCTCCGAGCTGGCCAGGGCTCTCGACCTCGCCCGCCTGCTCGAAGACCGCCTCGACGAGGCCTCGGCTCTGCAGCTTCTGGGAGAGGCGCACCTGGCGTTGCAGCAGCCGGAGCCGGCGATCCGGAGCCTGAGGCCGGCGGTCGACCTCGCCCGCGCCGTCAAGGTTCCCGCCCTGGCCATGGAGGCGCTGACAGCCCTGGCCCGGGCAGAACGGAGGCTGGACCGGCCGGTCGAGGCCCGCGCGCACGCCGAAGAAGCCCTCCAGCTCATCGAGACCTTGCGCACGACGGAGACCGACCCGGACCTGCGCGCCTCGTTCCTGGCCACGCAACGCGCCGCTTTCGAGATCGAGGTCGACCTGCTGATGGAGCTGGAGCGGCGGAGCCCCGGCCAGGGCTATGTCCAGCAAGCGCTCGCGGTCAGCGAACGGGCCCGCGCCCGTTCTCTCCTCGACCTGCTCCAGGAGGCGCGGGCCGACGTCCGCGAAGGCGTCGATCCGGCTCTGCGGGACCGTGAGCGCCGGCTCCTGGTGCGGCTGAACGCCAAGGCCGGCCAGCAGGCCGAGCTGCTGAGCCGCCCGGCGACCGCGGAGCGCCGGCGGTCGGCGGAGGAAGAGGTCCGGTCGGTGCTCGACGAGCTGGCCCAGGTCGAGGCGGAGATTCGCCGCCGCAGCCCGCGCTACGCGGCTCTCACCCAGCCGGGTCTCACCACCAGCGGCGAGATCCAGGGTCTGCTCGACGGTGAGACCCTGCTCCTGGAGTATTGGCTCGGCACGGAGCGCAGCTTCCTCTGGGTGGTCGACCGGGAGTCTGTGACCGGAGTCGAGCTGCCACCGCGGGCCCAGATCGAGGCGGCCACCCGGGAGGTCTACAGCCGGCTGGGCGTGCTCGCGCCCGGCGACAAACAGCTTGAGCCGGCCGCCGCGAGCCTCAGCCGGATGCTGCTCGGGCCGATCGCCGGGAGGCTCGGCAACCGCCGGCTGCTCATCGTGGCCGACGGTGAGCTGTCCTATCTTCCGTTCGGTGCGCTGCCGGTTCCGGAGCCCGGTGCTCCCACGGCTCCCCTCCTCGCTCGGCATGAGATCACCCATGCCCAGTCCGCTTCTGCCGTGGCCCTGCAGCGACGGCTCGCCCACCCGGCGCCGGTGCCGGGGGTCGTGGCCGTGCTCGCCGATCCGGTCTTCGATCCCGCGGACCCGCGGCTGGCAGCGCAAAGCGGGAAGCGAACGGCGGCCGGCGGCACCCGGAGGTCCGCGGGCTCCTCCTTCCTCCGCCTCCCCTGGAGCCGCCGCGAAGCCGAGGCGATCACCGCGGTCGTCCCTCCAGGCCGGTCTCTGCTGGCGCTCGATTTCCGCGCCAGTCGTGCGACCGCCCTGTCGCCGGTGCTGTCCGGCTACCGGATCGTCCACTTCGCGACCCACGGCATCATCGACTTCCGGACGCCTGCCCTCTCCGGATTGATGCTCTCCCGCGTCGACGAGCGCGGCGCGCCGTTGGAAGGCTTCCTGGGATTGCGCGATATCTACAACCTGCGGCTCGGCGCCGAGCTGGTCGTGCTCTCGGGTTGCGAGACGGCTCTCGGCAAACAGGTGCGAGGGGAGGGGCTGGTGGGATTGACCCAGGGTTTCCTCTACGCCGGCGCGCGGCAGGTCGTCGCGAGCCTGTGGCGGATCGAGGACCGGGCGACCGCGGAGCTCATGTCCCGCTTCTACCGCGGTCTCCTGGTCGAGGGCAAGGCTCCGGCTGCCGCCCTGCGGCAGGCCCAGCTCGCCATCCGGCACGACAAGCGGTGGCGCTCGCCCTATTACTGGAGTGGCTTCGTCCTGCAAGGAGACTGGGCCGCCGCTCCTTCCGGCCTGAGATAAACGGAAGCTTCGGAACACTTGTGCAGGTGACGCCGGCAATCGCGCCGCGCGTTTCCAGAAGGAGATCGAGATGGCAAGCATCGACGAATTTGCAATCCCCCAGGGATGGCGGATCACCGAATGGATCCCCGATTCCCCGGAGAAGATCCCCGATCCGCCGGGGAAAGAATTCTTCGTCGTGGGAGGCATTCTGTTGATCGGAATCGCGGACGAGAATAGAACAGAATGCCACGTCGCCTGGCTCGATACAAAAGGCCAGCGGTGGTCCATCCATAGGCTCCCTTTACGGTTGGACGGCCACCTGGAGGGGGTGACCGACGTGATCAATGAAGCGGCGCAGTCGCCCTACGAACGCATTGTCGACATACAGCTCGACAAGACGGTCATCAAGGGGAATCTCAAATTTCGCGAGCTCGGCGTCGTCGACGGACCTGTCGGTACCTTCACCGCCGAGGCCAACCCGCGCCCGCTTGGAGAAGAGCGCATTGCCGTCTGATGGCCGCGGTCGTTGCAGTATCATGGCCCCCTGCGAAAAGGGGGAGCATGGACGAGCCCAGGGCGCCGCTGGCGGCTCCCGATCCGAGTGTCGAGCTGGTTCACCGCATCGTCTCCGGAGACCCCGCGGCGGAGACGGAGCTGGTCCAGCGCTTCAGCCGGGCGCTGACGTTCCTGTTGAAGCGGCTGACCCGGGACGGGGCCGCGGCAGACGACCTGTACCAGGAGACCTTCCGGCTGGTGATCGAGAAGGTGCGCGGCGGCGAGCTGCGGGAGCCGGAGAAGCTCCCCGGTTTCGTGAGCAGCATGGCGAGAAACCTGTTCCTCGGTTCGGTGCGTCGCACGGGCCGGCGCCAGAAGTGGCAGGGCGACGCGGAGGCGACCGAGACCGCCCCCGATCCGGCGCCCGGGCAGCTCACGAAGCTCCTCGCCCGGGAGCGTGCGGCGACCGTGCGCCGCGTGCTGGCGGAGCTCAAGAACGACCGCGACCGCGAGATCCTCTCCCGCTATTACATCGCCGACGAGAACAAGGAGGACATCTGCCGCGACTTCGAGCTGACCGACCTGCACTTCAACCGCGTGCTGTTTCGTGCCCGGCAGCGCTACAGAGAGCTGTTTGAGAGCCGGCACGGAGCGGGAAGGGAAAGCGGGTGACCGAGATGGACCATGCCTACGTCGAAGAGCACGACCTCGTCGAGGCCTACTTGGCCGGCCGCCTGAGCGAAAGCGAACGGGACGCATTCGAGGCGCACTATTTCGACTGCGAAACCTGCATGGAACGCCTGGAGACGGCGAACGATTTCCGGGAGGGGATGCGCCAGGTCGCGGCCGAAGACCTCGCGCAAGCCTCCGCGGCCCGGGTCCGGCTCGGCCTGCTCGCGGCGCTCGCGGCTCTGTCGTTCCGGCACCGGCTCGCGCTGGCCGGCGCGCTCCTGCTCCTTGTGGCGCTCCCCGGTCTCTGGCTCGCGCAGCGCAATCGCGGCCTGCAACAGCAACTGGCGGCGGCCACCGCCGGCGCCGCTGCCGACCTCGAACACCAGCGCGCCGCTCTGGCGGCCCGGGTGCAGAGCCTGGAGGAGGCCCGGGCCGGCGACCGCCGCCGGCAAGCGGAAGAGCTGGCCCGGGAGCGCGAGGCTCAAGAAGCTGCCGGCCGGCCACAGGTGAACGTGCCCCTCTTCCTGCTCGCCGCGGTGCGTAGCGGCGAGCGGGAAGGCCGCGAACCGGTGAACCAGATCCCGCTCGCCTCCGCGACCGGCTCGGTCATCCTCACCGCCGAGCTCGCCACCGTCGACTTCCCCGCCTACCGCGCCTCCCTGCACGACGCGGGCGGCCGGAAGATCTGGCAGGCGGAGGGCCTGCACCCGGACAGCCGGGACACGCTCGTCCTCCTCCTCCCGGCCGGCATGCTGGAGCCCGGCGTCTACCGCTTGACGGTCGAAGGGGCGGGGAAGGGCGGCAAGTGGTTTGCCGTCGCGGCTTATCCGTTCCGGGTGGTGCGGCGCTGACCGCGCGGGCCGGGTCAGCCGTCGCGATCTCCGCCATTCCGGCCTTCCCCCAGGGTTCCCGCGATCAGCACGGAGAGATAGGACTCCTCCTGAATCGACACCCCGAGCCGGTTGCTCATCATGTGGGCATAGCTGGGCACGATCCAGCTCACGCACTCGTCCCAATCGGCCGCCGACTGCTCATGGAGGCGCAGGCGTCCCTGGTCGAAGAGCTCCCGGAGCCGGCGGGCCACGTCTTCCATGTCCCGGCGATAGGCGTCGAGCTCGGGCGTCAGCTCGCCGCCGGACTCGAGAGCCTCCCAGGCCGACTCCACATAGCCGGCGAGGCGGTCGGCCTGGCGGTCGAAGGCCTCCTCGAAGGTCCGGAGCCACTGCTCCTGCTCTTCGGCGTTCCCCGCCCAGATCTTGAGGTAGTCCGTGCCGTAGCACCGGGCGAGGTCGGCCGCCACCCGGCGATCTTCCCGGTAGAGGAAGAGGAGGACCAGCATGGCCAGCAGGCCTTTGCCCAGGCGCTGCGGGCGCGTTCCGGGTGGGATCTTCGCGAGGAGGGCGAGAGCCGTCTCGCTCTGGCGATGGAACAGCTCCTCGGCCAGGGAAAGGCCGCTGGGACCGCCGTAGCGCTCCACCTCGGGCTCGTAGCGTTCCCGGGTCGAGCGCACCACCAGCTCCGAGGAAGCGGCAGCCGCGGCGACGCGGGGCCAGATCGTCTCTTCCAGGACCGGGCCCGGCGCGAGGAAGCGCAGACGCACGTGGCTCGCCTCCTCGTCATAGCGCAGGAAGAACCAGCGGACCGCGTCTAGACGGCACGCCTGGGCGAGCGGCGCCACGACCTCGCGGATCACGCGGTCCGCCGTTTCGCCGTGGACGTCGCCTTCGAAGAAGAGGTAGGCGGTGAGCCACAAGGGAGCGTCCTGGGTGTGGAGTGGTTCCATCAGGCCTCCTTCGGGAAGGCTACCTGCGGGCTGTCCCTTCAGCAACCGTCGCCTGATGATCTCCTCGCATCGAGAGCGCGACGGCAGTAGCGTAGAGATTCCCTTCCGGCGGCACGCCAACGGGTCCAGCACTGCGACCGTTTTCCCGGGCCTCGGCATCCCCGGACACCGATGAGGGAGATCTCAATTATGGTGATCAATAACGCCTATTATATAAATTTTCCTTCTCATTTTGATCTTTTTGGTTTACCATACTCTATGGGGATCATAGAGATCCCCGAGCCGATGAGGCAGCCGCTCTCGACAGGCTCGATTCACAAGGAAAGGAACCGTCATGTCCAAGAAGCTCTTCTGGTTTGCGTCCTCCCTCCTGATGACTCTGGCCTGCCTGGTCGGCCCCGCGAAGCCCGCCGCCGCCTGCCCGTCGAGTTGGTGCAGCGCCCCCCACAGAACCGCCTGTTTCCTGGAATGCGAGGGGGTTCTGCAGTGCGACGTCACGACCTGCACCGACGACTGCATCTGCCCTCCCTAACAGGAGGGGCTGCCTCCTGTCCTGCCGGGAGCGCTCCTCGGCTCGGGGAGCGCTCCCAGCCGTTTCCTCACGGGTCCTGGCCCCGGGCTCCTGCTCGGAGCCCGGATTCGGAGCTCTTCGGCGAGCTGGGAGGCGACATGGCGGACGACATCGCGGCCTACGAGAAGCTCGGGGCCTTCTATCTGGGGAGGCCGCGCCGGCGCCCCTGCCAGCTCCATCCAGGCCCTGCCGCCGTCCGGTTTCTGGGCCGTCACGCGGGTCAGCGCCTCCCGTCCCTTGAGCGCCGTGGAAGCATCCTGCGGTTCCTTCTCCCGGAGGAGACGGGCGTACCGGCTCTGGAGGACGGCATCGTCCGGAGTGGCCTTGGCAGCTTTCTCGAAACAGGCGAGCGCTGCCACCGTCTAGCTTGTTTACGAGCCGGAGGAACGAGACGTTCAGGCGACCGTCGAGAGGATCCGCCAGCTCCGCAAGGCGGTCGGGCCGATGCCCGACAGCACGCCAGTCATCCGTGAGTCAAGGGATCGCGGATGGTGCGTGGGTTCTGGATACCAGCGTCGTCGTCAAGTGGTTTCTGGAAGAGGAAGAAACAGACCGGGCAGATGTCCTGCTCCAACAGAGCAGGTCATACAGAAGGTGTGATCAAAGGAGCGACAGCGACGCCTACGTCGCCAGGGATTGAAATCGCCTAGCTACCGACGCTTGTCCCCTCCGGGACTGCAATTCGTTTCTCCCATGTCCCGTAGGGACTACAGAGGGTAGCCAGGTGATTTCAATCCCTGGCGACATAGGCGTCGTCGTCAACCATTTTTGAGACACTCTCTCTGGGAAGTCCACCTGCGGGGCTATCCCTTCAGGGGTCGGTTCAGTAGGTCCGCACTTCAAGACCGTAGCCTGCACTGTCCCCGGCCCGCCCTATTCTTTCGAACGTTCCGCAACTTCCAGTGGTCGCTTCGGCGGGAGAGAGACCACCTTGCGGCCGCTCTGCCGTTCCTGCTCCTTGAGATCTTGGAAGATCCTTACCAAGTCATAGTCGAAACGAGCAGCATGCTCCTCGCGAACCTTTCGGACTTCTTCGACGATTGGGTCCTTCCACATGAGATCAGTCTCCCATCAACTCTTCAGGCGTGCAGATGGTTGGTGGTTCGTATCCTGCTGCACGGCATATCTCTGCGACGGTTTTCTGCATCTGTGCGTTGGCGATGTGCTTGCAGTTCCAGGTCAGCAAGTAGTCCATACCGTGAACGGCGGCGATCGCAATATGTGAGGCATCTTCTGCGGCACGCGCCGGAATCATGCCTCGGTGTAGAACTTGGGTTGCGAGCTGGAGCGCAGACTCGTCGATCGCGAGCAGAGGGATCTCTGTCAAGAAATCCAGCCTCCTCTGAGCCATCTCTCGGTCACCTGCTGACGCCTCTCGGACGACCACCTGGGAGGTAAAAAGATCGAAGGACGGTCGCCTCTGCAACCACCATTCCTCGGTCAGTTGCTGGTGAGCCGCGACGATCAGGTCCCGGCTCAACCTGGCGGCCAGGTAGCTCACGATTGTGGTTTCGACGTAGACGCTATCCTTCAAGGCCTTTTGAGCCTCCTCGCAAGCCTCAGTCTAGCAGAGGCGCTCCCCTCGCGATGTGGCTCCGCAAGCACCACCCGGAAGGATCGGCACGCGCCCAGGTCCGTGCCGTCGTCGCCGATCTGCGGTTCTGGCAGGCTTCCTCGCCTCACTGATCCGAAGAGGCAGAAGGATCGAGCCTGAAGCCCTTCGAGGACTACCTCTACCGGTTCGCTGGTGCCCGATCTGCCGTCCTGGGGAAGGTCGAGGCGCACGGCGCGGGGAGAAGAGCGAATGACCCCGCGCCTCTCACCTGGACCAAGGCAACCTTCCACCTCCCATCCGTCCGCCCGGGGAGTCCTAGACGTCCCCCCTCCCCGTCGCAGGCATCATCTCAGTTCCTTGGCATCTTCCGCGGGACACCAAGGACCGGACCGTGGGGTAGCCCCACTTCTCCCTGATCCTCCTGCCTGCAGTCAGCTCCTGAGCACCTCTGCGCGCCGCATCGACTGCCGCCGTCCTCTGGTCCTCCGTGGCCCTGCCTCCCACCAGCCCCGTCCGGAGGGCTCCCTTTGGGCCAGATCGTGAGGCCGCGCCAAGGCCCATCCATCTGCTACCTCTAAATTCTTTGCAGGAGAGACTTGTGTGGTGCCCAGGTCCGAATTGAACCACCGACTTCGGGCAGCGAGAGTCTACGGGCGGCTCCATCACGCCTCCTCCGGCGAGGAGTTCGCCTCCCGTTCAGGGAAGTCCACCTGCAGGATCATCTCGGTGACGAATCGTTCCTCTCCGCAGGATCGTCTCGGGCAGCGCCCTGCGCTCTCCCCCCGGGTCCACGATGCGAACGAAGACCTCCTCCGGCAGGCCGAGCTCCTCGCGCCAGTGCCGGATCCGGTGGAAATAACCGGCCTCGCCCTCCCGCCGGTCGCGTCCGGGAAAGAGAGCCTGGGGCAGGGGCCATCGTCTTCGGGCCAGCACCGGCCCCGGGGGAAAAGGTGCCAGCCGAAAATTAAGGGCGGCCTTCCTCTGCCTGTAACGACGCGCCATGGCTCGGCGCCTAAGGAGAAACAGACGGATCGACAACCTCGACTCGTTTTCCAATGTCACGATCCGGGGAGGAAAGGGAAGTGTGCCTGCAAACGCAGATGATTGTTACCGCCGCGCCCCAGCCGGCGGCAGCTCGCAGCCAAGTTGCCCGGCCTCGGGTCAACCGGATGTCGTCAGAAAGCCTTCTGACAGAGCCCTTCGCCAGCCGGCTGGTGCATGCTGGACAAATCGGTGTCGATAACTTGGAGGAGAAGAAGATGAAATCAACCATCGCAAACATTCGGGTATTCATCATGAGCAGCGCGTTTGCCATCGCATTGGGCGCTGCTCCAACAGCCCACGCGCAAGCAGTCCCTACGGACCCTTCCGGAGGCTGTCCTATCCCGCCGGCCACGGTTGCGAGCTTTTTTGAAAGCGGCTCGGTCACACTCAATGGTGTCGTGAAGCCCGCGGACAGTACCCTGGTGCTGTCTCCCAATTGCGGCTTCTTTCAATGGACCGAGCAAATGTTTTTATGGCTGACGTCGCCTGCTCCGAAGCGTTATGGTGGTGGCAGTCGCATCATGTTCTCGCCACAGTTTTTTACCGTGACCCCCGAAGATAGCACCACCCACCGTCGCACGTTCATTCGCAACGACCCGCGCTTGCCGATTCGTATGAACCTGCGCGCCATGGAGCTCGGTCCGCATGGCTTGCCCATGGTGTTGTCACGTACCGGTCAGGTAGTAGAAGTACAGCGCGAAACACCAGGCCAAAAGCCGCCGACCATCAACCTGGCAAATGGCACGCCTGCGCAGATCTCCAGAGTGCAGAAGACAGCGGAAGGCAAGTTGCAGTTCTTCGACAAAGGCGGCAAGCAGGTGCAGCCGCGGATGCTCAAGCTGGCGCCGGTGGTACGTCAGCGCGTCATGTTGGCACCGGGACGGCCTGCGCCGGTGGTCCCCGCGGCCGCGTTCAAGGAAGCCATTCAAGCTCGTAAGCTGGTGATCAACAAGATTCCGATCTTTCTCGATCCGGCCGGCAGTGTGATCGACGTCGAGCCCGGCCAGGCCGATAGCGGCGTGTTGATCTCGCAGAATGGGTCTCTGATTTTCTACATAACCGCGGTCAACGACGTGTTCGCCTACCATCGTTCGATGCAAGGCGCAGCAGTCATTCCGTCTAACACCACCATCACGTTCCCGAGGACAGCGGCGGAAGTAGCTCCAGTGGTGACGTTCGCATCGGGCAAGGGGCACACGGTTCTAGATCCGAACGCGCTGGCGATTGAAACCAAGTCGAGTTGGATGGCGGCAAGCGCCGTGCCGAATCCGGGCGACTACATTCAAGCTGACGCAGTCGTGCCAACGTTCAACAAGAGCAACCCCAACAACTGGGTACCGAATGGACAGACCACATTGAAGCTGGTCATGCTGGGCATTCACGTGGTGGGCTCAACCAACGGCCATGGCGAAATGGTGTGGGGGACGTTCGAGCATCTCGGCAACGCGCCCAATGCTACCTATGCCTACAACTCGACGAGCGGCTTGAAGACGATTGCTCAAAACACAGCGGGCACCTGGCTGTTCACGCCGAGTGGATCGGCGGGTCCGTTCAATACAACGAGCAATAGTTGGACGGGAAGCGCTATTACCGGCTCGCCGGTTGTTCCGGCCGCGGTGCTGCGTTCGAAGCCATGGGGCTCAAACGACGGCGGCAATCCCGCCAATGCCGCGGGCTTGAATACTCAAGTGATCTCGTCCAATGCCAGCGTGATCTCTCAGTTGAACGCAGCGGACGTACGCCGAAAGTACTTCCAGCTTGGCACTACGTGGACCATTGGCGGCGCGGCACCCAACGGAGCCAACGAGGTGGGGACCAACCACCTTGCCAATGCCACCATGGAGACGTTTGCGCAAGGACAAACGCCATCAGATCCAAGTGCAAACTGCTTCTCGTGTCATTTCACAAACAAGGTGGCAGTCAGCCACGTTTATCGTGAGCTTTTACCGTTGCCTTGAAGTCGTGAAAAGGGAAGCGCAGATGGCCGACTAACGTTGACCATCTGCACTTTCCGGAAAATCCACCTGCAGGATCATCTCGGTGACGAATCGTTCCTCTCCCCAGGGGATCAGATGATTCCGCCCGGGCAGACGCTCTTCGAGAATTACCTGGAACGCCTCGAGGTTCTCCGTCATCCGGCTGAACAGATCGACCAGCAGGGGATTGCAGAAGTCGACGTACTGGGCCTTGGCGAGGTGATCGCGGAGGCCCGGTTTCTTTCCGGGCGGGTTCTTTCCTTGCAGGATCTGCCCGGGCCACATCGTTTCGGGCAGCATCCTGCGCTCTCCCCCCGGGTCCACGATGCGGACGAAGACCTCCTCTGGCAGGCCGAGCTCTTCGCGCCATCGCTGGATGCGGAGGAAATAACCGGCCTCGCTCTCCTGCCGGTCGCGGCGGGGGAAGAGAGCCTGGGTCAGGGTCCATCGTCTTCGGGCCAGGACCAGCCGGCCCCGATAGCTCACCCGGGGACGGTGGACTACGTGCCCGGGAGTCTCGCGGCCGGCATCCTCCGGTTCCTCGGGCCGCGAGGGTGGGTTCAGCACGAAGGCGGAGGCCGGGGTCATTCGGGAGAGCATCTGGAATAGGAGCGGGCGCATTTGCGGGTTGCGGAACCCCAGGTCGACGGGAACGACCTCGCGGCCGGTCGCGACGTTGACGAGCCTCACGCGGAAAGGGCACCGGGGATCGGGCTCGACCGTCAGGTCCGAGACGGGGATCTGCTCGCGGGCGCTGCCCCCTTCCGCCGTCGGGTAGGCGATCTCCTCGGGCAGCAGCGGCGGGTGGAGGTCCGCGTTGAAGCTCGCGTCGCCGCAGATCTCCGCCAGGTCGCTCCGGGTGAGACGCCGGTTCGCGGCCACGAGGTCCTTTTCCACCTCGTCGGGCAGCAGGTAGAGGAAGCGGGAGAAGTACTTGCCGAAACCGAGGAGAACCTCGTCGATCACCAGGCCGTCCGGCAGAGGCTGGACGAAGAGGGAGACCGAGCGGAACGGCGCTTCGAGGCCGGGGAGCCCAGCGGCGAGCTCCTCCAGGTCCCGTCGCTCGAGGACGATCTCCTCCGCGGACGGCGCCGCCCGCCAGAGCTCGCGGATGCGCTCGCCGAGACTCTGGCGCGCCGCGTTGAGCTTTTCCACCAGCTCCAGCCGGAAGGGGTTGGCCAGTTGCGCGAAGCTCTCCCGTTCCCGCTCCTCGTCCGCTTCCCCCGTCCGCTGCCCCCAGACCTGCTCCTGACGCTCCAGGCGGTCCGCGAGGTGCTCGCGATAGTAATCCTCGTAGAAGCGGAGCAGGGGGACGGGCTCCGAGCCATAGTGGCGGTCGAAGAAGTGGCGCATGTTCGCCTGCTCGCCCAGGAGCCAGATGAAGGGACGGATCAGCCGCACGTACTCGGCCAGGAGCTCCCCGAGGTCGCCGAGGTCGAGAGCGAGGATCGCGTTGCCTCTGGCGTCCTCGAAGAGGGTCTCCGTGCCCGGCATCCAGCCTTCGGTCTCTTTCACGCCCGCGAAGTAGCCGTCGACCAGGGAGGTCACACTCTCCAGCAGAGGTCTGCGCCTCCCCAACGACGCCTCGGCATAGACGTCGGCGAGACGCCGGTACTCCTGGAGGAAACGGACGGTGCGCCGGGCCAGGTCGTCCTCGATGCCTTCGAGGAGCCGGCACAGGCAGCGGTCCCAATCGAGCTCCTGCTCTCGGATGCCGAGCCGGAAGCGCAGGAAGCCTGCGTCCAGCAGCCGGTCGAGATAGCCGGCGATCTCGTCCTCGGAGGCCTCTACGTCCTCGCGGAGCGTCTCCGCCAAGGCGGCACAGGGCAGGTGGCCCCGCTCTCTCAGGACGTCCAGCAGCAAGCCGAGGACCGGATTCGGCGCCAGGTGCTGGAAAACCTCCCGCCGGCCGAGTCCGGTCAGGAAGAGCCACCGTCCATCCATCCGGCGCAACGTCGGATTGAGCTCGACGGAAAGATGGCGGCGCACCGCCGGGCGAGCCGTGACGGCCTGGACCAGAAAGGGAACCATGGCCTTGTTGAGGCGCAGGACGCTCGACTTCTCGCGGGGATTGCCGAGGAAGCCGGAGGCCCCCGGAGAAGGATCGCAGCGCAGCCGTCCGGGGAGGATGGCGCCGAAGGTGCTGAAGGGCGTGGTCTTGACCGCGGTCCGGGTGTAGTAGCGCAGGAGGCTCCGTTCGACCTGGCGCGCCTTGGCCCCCGGGTGCTCGGCCGGCGCCCTCGTGTAGCGTTCGATTTCGTCGAACAGGGTGGTGCTGGCGAGGAGCACTCCGTTGCGGAAGTCCTCGTCCGTGACGGCCTCCTGGAATCGGCGCCGGATGCGGACGAGCTCGGCTTCGAAGCAGGCCTCGAAGCGGGCCTCGGCCTGCCGGAGGGAGCGGGTGAGCCAGTCGTAGCGTTCCAGGTCGGGGATTTGGCTCCGGACCCTCTCCAGAACGGAGCGGTCTGGAGGACGGAGGTTGTGGACGTCTCGCTTGAGCCGCAGAAGGTCTCTGCGGAGACCCTGGTCCTCCAGCCCGCCGACGGCTTCGAAGAGCGCTTCGCTCAGAGGACCGCGCAGTGGGCCGAGCTCGGCCTCGGACTCCCGCAGGGCACGGTAGAAGGCCACGGATTCCACGGCGGTCAGATCCTCCAGGCCGCCGACCGGCACCCCTGCCACCCGACAGACGAAGTGGGGAAAGAGCTGGCTGTCCGTCATGCTTCGGGGTCAGTCCGGAACCCGCCCCACCAGCTCCGTAAGCTGGCGGGGAAGGCTCGCCGGGATCGTCGAACCCGGTCTAGCAGGGCCCGCCCCGAGGGCAGGAGGAGTGCGCGCAACTGAGGATCGACGAGCTGGACGCGGTACCGCCCAACACAATCGGCGCCACCTTCGCCTCGAAGCTCTCGATCTCGAGATCATCCAGGCTCAGCTTCACCTTCTTCTGTTCCTTTTTCATCACTTTCTCCCTGGCCACGTGGACGATTCTGGCGGATCTCGTCCGGTTTCGAGTGTCCGCGGCTCGCCGCGGCGTTTGTGCTGCCCATAAGCTCAGGTGCGCGGCCTCTTGTAAAGCGAGCCTGAGCCGTGAGCGCCTGGGGTCTCACTGCCCGCGCACAAAGCCACTCATCTCGCGGTGACGTCGTGGTCCGTCAGGGCGTCTTCGTGTTGAGCGGCAGATGGCAGTTGTGACAGGCCTTGGGTACCTCGACGACCGGTTGTCCCTTACAGGCTTGCGGCAGGTCAAAGGTGCCCGGTGGGGCGACGGAGCCGGGCTCCCAGTGGGTGTAGTCGGCCAGATTGAGGCCGGTGCCCGCCGTCGGGCTGGAGTTCGACTGCATGAAGACGACCGGCGTTCCCTTGTCCGAATACCAGGTCCAGAAGACCTGCTTCTGCGACAGGTCCGTCGGGCACCAAAGGATCTTGGTCGGCACGGCACTCGGGTTGAGGATCGTGTGCGGCGCGATCTGGGCGCGACATTCGCAACCGTCGACTTTTTTCCAGTTCCGAACCTGGGGGCCGGGAAGCGCCTGCTGGCAGCTCGAGATCGAGCCGTCCTTGCGCACGATGGCAATGTAGCCGGTGTTGCCCAGGAGCAGGGCCTTCTGTGCGCCGTTCTCCACGGTCTGGGGATTGTAGTTGAGGGTGGTGTTCTGGGCCTTCTTCGGCCAGTCATAGAAGATGCGGGTCGGGAAGGGGTTGGGCGGGAAGCTCACGGCTGTCATGAACGCGGTCGCCTGCACCCGATCCGGCCACTCCGGCGGCAGCGAGCCCGTCGAGGAGCAGTTGGTCAGCCCGGGGATCCACTTCGTGATCTGCGCGAACTTCTCGGCGTTCTGCTTCGGGAAGGTGCTCTTTTTCTTCAGCGGCTCGATCGACAGGCGGGAGTACTCCGCCTCGACGGCCGGCTCGGCCTTGCCCTTTGGGCACATCGCGAGGATTTTTGCGAGGTTGGTCGCGGGAACGGGTTTGAACGTGGGGAAGTAATTGAACGTGAAGTACTCGTAGATCGGCACCGGGGTGGTGGGCTTGGCGTCGGCGTAGTACATGCTGCGGAAGGGGAGCCGGTTGGCGCTGTTGTACCAGTACCAGTTGGCTCCCACGCCGCTCGGGCTCTTCCACCATTGCTGCTGGCGATCGAGGATCGGCGCCTGACCGACGCAGACGGCACCGGAATCGAGCCAATCCCGTGCCGGCACGGTGAAGGGCGACGCTCCCGTCAAAAGAGTACAGGAGGTGGGTTGTTCACCGCCCGCGAGGAGGTAGAGCTTCCGGTCCGTGGTCACCAGCAGGTCGGCCTCGATGCCATACTGGTCGACGAGGGAGGAACGGAAGGCCTTGGCGCTCTCGTCATAGACGAACTTCCCGACCCAGAAAGAATTCTCGAAGAAGTCCTGCAACAGGCCCACGGCTTCCCATTTGGCAGGAAGGAGAGGATGGGTGCCGGAGACGCAGGGGGTGAACTTGGGCAAGGGCAGCAGGCCCGCGCCTTGGGCGTGCGCCGCCGCCATCGCCGGCGTCTTCGCCGGTTTCGCCGGCGCCGCCTTGTCCTGGGCGACGGCCGGGATCGACACGAGGGTTAGGGCTAGGGTCAGGAGCTGGAGCAGGAGCTTCGGGGTGAGCCGCCTCACTAAACTCATCATCGCCTCCTCACGGGGTCATTTGTGGATCGAAGTGTTGAGCATACTATAATTCTTTAGGTGACGACGAGGATCAGAGACAGACCGGAGATCTCCTCCATCCGGAAGCGCCGCGTCGCCAAGGCTCCCCAGGCAGCCGAAGTGTGAACGCGCCTTGGGGGCTCCTCGCCGAACGGTCACTCCGGAAAGCGTCGTGGGCGGCGTGGAGGGGGCCGGTAGTCGCCGGCACCCCATTATTATAGAATCCGTGGCATGAAACGATTTTCCCCTTCCGGCCTCGTCGTGTCCGTTCTCGTCCTGGCGTGGATCAATCTCCCGGCCGACGCCTGCACCACCTTCTGTCTGCGCAAGGGATCCGCGGCGGTGTTCGGAAAGAATTATGACTGGCACTTCGATGACGGGCTCGTCATGGTCAACAAGCGAGGCGTCGCCAAGACCGCCACGCCGCCGCCCGAAGGGGTGCCGGCCCGGTGGACCTCCAGGTATGGCAGCGTGACCTTCAACCAGTTCGGTCGGGAGTTCCCCAACGGCGGCTTGAACGAGGCCGGCCTCGCCCTCGAGCTGATGTGGCTTGACGAGACCCTCTACTCGGCGCCCGACCCGCGGCCCGCCCTCGGCGCCCTGGAGTGGATCCAGTACCAGCTCGACAATTACGCCACCGTCGACGAGGTGGTGAAGAACGCCGGCCGGGCTGCGGGTCACCGCGGAAGGCAAGGTCCATTTCCTGGCCTGCGACAAGGGAGGGAGCTGCGCCACCGTCGAATTCCTCGACGGCAAGCCGGTCGTCCATGCGGGCGCCTCCCTGCCCGTGCCGGCGCTTGCCAACCATACCTACGACGAGTCGCTGCGGTTCTTGAATGCCCAGCGGAAGGACTCCCGGCCGGGGAACGGCCAGATTCTCGCGGGGCAAGGCTCGCTCCAGCGCTTCGCCCGGGCGGCGACCCGCGCTGAGGCGTTCGGCTCCCGCGGCGACGGCGATCCGGTCGGCTACGCCTTCGCCACCCTGGATGACGTCGCGCAAGGGGACTTCACCCAGTGGAGCATCGTCTACGACCTGCGGGCCGGCCGCGTCCACTGGCGCACCCGGCAGAACCGGACCGTGCGCTCCGTCGCCCTCTCCAGCTTCAACCTCGCCTGCTCGGCGCCAGTCAAGGTCCTCGACGTCCAGACCGGAGAGGGAGACGTGACCCGCCGCTTCGCCGACTACACGCAGGAGGCCAATCGCCGTCTCGTCGCCTCCTCCTACCGGAAGGTGCAGACCTCGGTGAAAGTCCGTCCGGAGGAGCTCGACGCGACGCTCGCCCAACCCGCGCGAACCACCTGCACCCTCAGCGCGCCGAAGCGTTAGCCGAAGCAAAGGACATAAAGGTAATTTTAGAAGCCTTTCCCAGTCTGCGCATTTTGGAGCCTGACGGCACCGTGTGCCCGCACGCTGTCAACCTCGTGCGGGCGTCGTAGGCAGGTTCCAGGTCGTCTTGGAGGGGCTTCACTTGTGACCAGAACTCTCCGCGCTCTCATGGGAAAACTCTTGCCTCGACGACCAGTCAGCGGGCCGGTGCTGACGAACGTATTAACCGCCCTAGCTTTCTTGGGCGGGCTTCTTTGGCTGGTTCTGGCCAGGACGCGTGGCCGGTTCTACGCCGCGTCGTTCGCTACCGCCCTTGCGCTGCTGCTGGCTTGGGGATGCTATGCCTTTGCTAAAAGCGGAACGGCCCGCCTCCGCGTCGCGGCTCTGTTGGGAATTTATCTGGCGCTGACCGTTCTGTTTGGCGCCATACATTATTCCCTTTTCATGTCGCGGCCCGATCTGTATTCCTTCGCGGACAGCATCAAGGAAGGGAAGGTGGTTGAGGAGTTCGACGAGGCATACGCCAAGGTCTTGGCCCGAAGCAAGGCTCTCTACGTCCTAGCGCTGGCGCATGCATCTATCGACAAGGCATTGCAGGCCTCGCGGGAAAGGGTCTTTTTTGCGAACCCTGACAGGGCCCAGATCGAAGGAGAAAAAGGTTTCGTGACTCTGGAGGGCAGTAGTCGCATCAGACTCCGGTACGAGCAACTCTTAATCGGGAAGGATCTGGTCCATCTGCACTGGGTCGATGTCCGGGCGGACGGTTTTTCGTTCTCGATGGGTGGCGATGCTCTCGCGGCAAGCGCGATCCCGTCTGCCGGCGCGGCCTACAAGGTAGAGGCGGCTGAGTCGAGCAAGGAAATGCAGGCCGCTCTGGAGTTGCTCATTGATACGATGAGGGCCGAGCGTTCGGAGGGCCTCCGGGAAGTCCGCGCGCAGATCGAGGGTCGCCCAGACTGGAACATCATTGACTTCACATATTATAGTGCTGTCACAATCACCACGCTCGGCTACGGGGACATACTACCGAACGCTACTGTAACCCGGCTGGTCGTCATGCTCAACTCTGTAGCGGGAGTTTTTTTCGCCGCCTTTGCTCTGCTCGTTCTCTGGCCGTCCAAGGACGGCGCCCCAGCCTGACACGCGCGAAAACCGGCGCGCACCCGCCAGACCCCGGTCCTCACCTCGTCGGCCGGGGAGATCCGGACGGCTCTACCTCGGAAGGTGCATAAAATTAGGTTTCGCGAGCCTTCTCCAATCCGGGCGTGAGGGCAAAAATTGACCCGGTCCGGGCGCGCCGGTGCACCTTCTCCTTAGGAGGCGGCCGGTTTCCTGCCGGTCCCGTCAACCCCAGGAGATGACCGTATGAAAAAGCCAGTTCTCGTACTTCTCGCTCTCCTCTCCGTCCTCCCGTTCGCACAAGCCATGGCCCAGACTCCGCCGGCGTCCCCGGTGCCCGACACCGCTCAGTTTCTGGCAACCCTCGCGGACGGGCAGGCCCCGGCTTCGAGCGATCTGACTCCCGCTCCCTCTTTCATGGCCGGCTGCACCAGCACTGACCAGTGCCCGACGGGCCAGCTCTGTTGCTGGGTTTGTGGCAACCCGCCCCTGAGTGGCGGCACCTGCAAGGCCTGCGTGACGCCGATCAAGGGTCGCTGCCCGCTGGTCGTCTAGAGATCTCCGGAAAGAGCGGGGCTGAAGCCCAGCTTTGGCCCCGCCCGGCCCGGCTGCTCACTCCTCCCGCAACGAAACGATCGGGTCGAGGCGGGTAGCGCGCCAGGCTGGGACCGCCCCGGCGACGAAGGCCACGGCGGCGAGCGTCACGGCCGCGAGGGCGAGCACCGCCGGGTCGGAGGCCGTCAGTCCGAACAGGAACGACGCCACCCAGCGGGTGGTGGCAAGGGCCAGCAGGATGCCAAGGCCGACGCCGATCCCCACCATCCGGCCGACTTCGCCGAGCACCTTTCGCAGCACCCGAGCCCGCGAGGCGCCGAGGGTGAGGCGGATGGCGAGCTCGTGCCGCCGGCGGGCGACGCTGTAGGCCACGGTCCCGTAAAGCCCGATGCCGGCCAGCAAGAGCGCCAAGACGCCGAAGAAACCGGAGAGGGTGGCCAGCAGGCGCTCGCGCGTCAGCGATTCGTCCACCTGGGTGGAGAGCAGGGAGAGCGTGTAGGAGGTGCCGGACGCCTCGTGACCGAGACGCTCGCGGACGGCCGGGATCAGCGGAGCGACGGGGCCGTCCATCCGCAGCGCGAGGTTGTACGACGGCCCCAGCCGCTCGTGCTGGCCGATCGGCAGGTAAGCGGTCGCGGAGTCCTTTTCGCGGAGCGACTGATACTTCGCGTCCGCGACGACGCCGATGATTTCGACCGCCGGATCGGTGCGGTTTCCCTGGCTAACCCGAAAGCTTCTGCCCACGGGATTGGCGCGGCCGAAGAGCTTCCGTGCCGCGGTTTCGTTGAGGATGGCGACCGGCGGTGAGCCGAGTCCTTCGTGGCCGTCGAAGTCCCGGCCCAGGACGATCCGGGTGCCCAGGGTGGCGAAGTAGCCGTCGCTCACCGCGTTGAACCAGATGAGGTTGTCGTCGGAGGTCTTGGGCGCATAGCCGTCGATGAGGACACCCTCATTCCACCCCCAGCCGCTGACCGGAGTGATCATCGAAGCGCTCGCGGAGCGCACGCCTGGAACCTCGCGGAGCCCGTCGAGCGTCTGGCGGTAGTCCAGATAGCGCGGTCCTTTCGCCGGGCTCTTGTCGTGCAGGTCGATGGTGACCAGCAGCACGCCCTCGTGCCGGAATCCCGGGTCGAGCGTCGCGAGCTTGCGGAAGCTCCCCAGCAGCAGCCCCGCGACGGCCACCAGCACCAGCGAGAGAGCGACCTGGCCGATCACCAGGACCTTGCCGAGGGAGAAACGCGACGATCCCTCGGCGATGCCGCGGCCCTTCTCCTTCATCGCCGCCTGTGGATCGACGCGCAACGCCTGCCAGGCCGGCGCGAGCCCGAAAACGATGCCGGTGGCCATCGCGACGGCGAGAGTGAAAGCCAGCACGCGGCCATCGACCGCGAGGTCCAGCCAGGTCGGGTCCTCCCGGGTGGAGAAGAAACCCACCAGCAGCCGGCTCCCCCAATGCGCGAAAGGGATTCCCAGCGCCGCGCCGGCCAGCGACAGCAGAGTGCTCTCGGTCAGCAACTGGCGGACCAGCCGGCGGCGGCCGGCGCCGATCGAGATGCGGACGGCGATCTCGCGCTGCCGGACCGTGGCGCGCGCCAGCAGCAGGTTGGCGACGTTCGCGCAGGCGATGAGCAGCACGAGGCCGACCACCCCCATGAGGACGAGAAGGGCTTCGCGAAAGCGCAGCCGCAAGTTGGAAATCCCTTTCGCCACCTCCTGAAAGCGCAGGGTACCTTTCAGATATCTCTGCTGCTGCTCGGAGCTCCATCTGGGTGGCAGCGTGGCGGTGAACACTTCACGGGAAGCGAGGGCGAGGCGGGTGCGCAGAGTCTCCTCCGGGATTTCCGGCCGCGGCCGGCCGACGACGCTGAGGAACCAGTACGAGCGCTGGTCGAGCGCGCTGTCAGGCCCCTGGACGATCGCCTCCGCGCACAGCGGCGCATAGACCTGAGGCGCGTGGCCCACGTCAACGCCGAAGAATCCAGGGGCGGTCACGCCGACGATCTCGAATGGATGGCCGTCGAGAGAAAGGGTTTTCCCGACGGCCGCCGCCTGGCCGCCGTATTGGCTCTGCCAAAAACCGTAGGTGACGACGGCCACGGGCGGGCAGCCGCGGAAATCGTCCTCGGCCTTGAGCAGGCGGCCGGCGGCGGGGCGAATGTCGAGACCCGGGAAGAATCCGCCGCTCACCCAGGCGCCGAGAACGCGCCGCGCCTCGCCGCCGCTCGCCAGGTCGAAGGTCGGCTCGCTAAAGGCAAAGACGCTGGAAAAGAGATCTTTACGGTCGCGCAACTGCTCCCATATGGGATTGGTGAGCCTGTCGTTGTCGCCGATCATCACCTGCACCAACTCCTCAGGATGGCCCACCGGCAGAGACTTCAGCATGACGGCGTCGATGAGACTGAAGATCGCCGTGTTGGCGCCGATGCCGAGGCCGAGCGAAAGGATCGCGACCAGTGCGAAACCGGGGCTCTTGCGAAAGCCGCGGGCCGCGTATCGCAGATCGGCGAGGAGCGATTCGAGCCAGACGAGCACGTCCGCGTCGCGCATCCGCTCTTTCTGTAGCGTGCGGTTGCCGAAGCGGCGGCGCGCCTCTTGGGCCGCCTCGGGCTCGCTCAAGCCGCCGGCCATGAGCTGGTCAGCGCGTTCGGAGAGATGGAACGCCATCTCGCGGTCGAGATCCCGCGAGAGCCGTTCAGAGCGCATCAGATTGACGAACCGGCGGTACCAGGCCATGGATCGGCTTCCTTGAGGCTAACTAAAACGTTCGACGCTCAGGCGTAGCGCAGCACGCGACGCACGCCTTCGGTGAGGCGGGCCCAGCTCTCCTGCTCTCGCGCCAGTTGCTTGCGGCCGGCGGCGGTGAGCGTGTAGAAGCGGGCCTGCCGGTTCTTCTCCGTGGTGCCCCACTCGGCGCGCACCCAGCCGTCCTGCTCCATGCGATGCAGCGCCGGATAGAGCGAGCCCTCCTCGACGCGGAGCAGCTCGGCGGAGGCCTGCTGGATGTGCGCGGTGATGGCGTAGCCATGCATCTTGCCCTGAGCCTCGAGCGTCTTGAGCACGAGCAGGCCGAGCGTTCCCTGGAGAATGTCGTTCTTTTGTTTTGGCATCGTTCTCCATCCTGTTACCTAGCTTGCTATACAGAACTAGCTAGGTATCGTAGAGAGACGGCCGCGTCCTGTCAAGTCGCGGTCGAGATCGATCTGGAAAGTGGCGGCCGAAGCTATTCGGGGGAGCGGCCGGCGCCATTAGAACCCGCGATCAACTCAATCCACTTTCCAGGGCCTGCAGCTTTTCCGCGACGTAAAGGGGCAGTGAAAGGAGCCGGTAGGCCAACTCGCCTTCGGGCATCTGCACCTTGAGACGCTCGTCGGCAAGCTGGCCGGTGTGGAGGCGGACGCCGGTGGAGTGGCCCGAGCGCCAGAGAAACTGGTGCAGAGACTTGAGCGACCCCGCCGCCGCCGACTTGACCTCGACGGGCACCGGCCGGCCGCCGATCGGTATCAGGTAGTCGACTTCGGCGTTGCTGCGCGACGACTCGCTGACCCAGAAGAAGAGCTCGCCCGGAAAGCCGGGTGCCGAAGCCAGCAACTGCTGACCGGCGAAGATCTCGGCGATGCGTCCATCCAGGATCTGGTCGAGAGGCAGACCGCGCGCCGTCTCGAATCCCGAGCCCATGGTGTAGAGCGCCAGGCCCACGTCGAGCGGCAGCAGCTTGGCCGCCGATCGTGATCGCTCGCGCAGGGGAAGCTCCAGGGAACTCGTCGGCAGGGCTCGGTGGATGAGAAGCGCCGCTTCGAGCTTGGCGAGGGCGTTCTTCATCAACTGGCTGCGGTAGCCCGGAGCGAAATTCTCGTAACGGAAGCGCAGGCCGGCGTGGTGGCGGAGATTGTCGAAGGCGGCTTCGAGATAGCCGACCTCGCGCAGGTTGCCAAAACGCTGGAGGTCTTCGGCCAGTGCCTGGATAAGGTCGCCATGGACGCCGCGCACGGCGGCTGGATTGTGCCCGGTAACCCAGCGGGCCACCGCCTCGGGCATGCCGCCGACCAGCAGGTAGTCGCGCAACAGATCGAGCGCCTGCTCGTGGAGCGCCGGGGAAATCGGCCGAATCTCGCCCACCGCGTCGGTCAAGTGTCGCGCCAGTACATCCCGCTCGTTCGCCGCGAGGAATTCGAAGAAGGTGAAGGGCCGCAACACGCGGAACGTGACGCGGCCCACCGGAAACGAGAATCCTCGCTCCTGGAGCCGGACCTCGAGCAAGGAGCCTGCCGCCACGACGAAGAGCTGCGGGTGATCCTCGCGCAGGAACCGCAGCCAGGCTACCGCCTCGGGGCTCTCCTGGATCTCGTCGAGAAACAGGAGCGTGCGAGCGGGAAAGCGCTCCAGGTTGTGGCGTGCCGCCAGCGCGGTGAGGAGCTCATCGGCCGAGCGGCAGGAGCGCACCAGCGACAGGTCTTCGAAACGTTCGAGGTTGAGCTCGAGAAAGAGGTCGAAATGCTCGGCGAGCCGGCGCACCGCCTGGGTCTTGCCGGTCTGGCGCGCCCCGCGCAGCACGAGGGGTTTGTGGTCGGTTTCGCTGGCCCAGGCGAGCAGGATCGAGTCGATGCTGCGGGGTAGATACACAGTGACGATCATAAACACGGGGGTGTTTCGCGTCAATTCATGGTGAAACACGGGGGTGTTTCAGCGCATCTGATGACGAAACATGGGGGTCTTTGGGGAAGGAGCAACCCTCCAGGCGCTCTTTGCCCACCTTCGTGCACCCTGTCTGGTAGACAAACCCGCGTTGCGGCGGAGCCGTTCAGGGAGGATGGCCCGGCGCGCAGCGCAATCCGGAAAGGAAGGCACCATGCGTCGACTGCGCACTTCCCTGTTTCTCGCGGTAACGGCCGTCCTCGTCTCCGCGAGCCTCAAGCCCGCGGCCTCCCGGTTCGGGGGGGACTTCATCCTCTGTTCGTGCCAGCTTTGCTCCCAGTCGGACGTGGACTGCCAGATCAGCCCGTCGGGCTATACCATCGCCTGCGCGGACTACTACGCGATGCACTGTAAGTAAAGGCAGTTCCTACTCCAGCATGCGGTGCGCGATGAGCCAGCCCCTCGCCTCCTCGTCGTTGAAGGCGAGGGCTTTTCTCTTCCAGTAGGCGGTCTTGTTGGGATCGCGGGGGAGGCCGTACGCTCCGGCGTCGTAGAAGTGGCCGAGATCCCGGATGGCCCAGGCGTTGCCGCGTTCGCCGGAGCGCTGTAGCCAGGCGAGCCCGGCGGCGTTGTCCTGCTTGCCTCCGTCGCCGTGGAGGAGCATCTGGGAGTACCACATCATGCAGTAGGTGTTGCCGCCTTCGGCGCCGCGGCGCCACCAGGAGGCGGCCTGGGCCTGGTCGGCCGGGATTCCCCAGCCAAGCCGGTACGCCCAGCCGAGGACCCGCATCGCCTCGGTGGAGCCGGCCGCGGCAGCGGGGCGAGCGAGCGCCACGGCGCGGGCGAAATCCTGCTTGATGCCCGAGTCCTGCTGCTGGTAGAAGCGCGCCGCAAAGCCGCCCGCGAAGGCGTCGCCGGCAGCGGCGAGTTTCTCCAGAGTGCTCAAGCCCCGCGTGAAGTAGCTCCGGAAGCCCTGGCCCTGCTCGGCGTGGGCGCCCAGGATCACGCTGGGATCGTCGTTGTACGCCGCGGCCGCCTTCTCGAGCCACTGCTCGGCGCGATTGCCGTCGCGCGCCGTCCCCTGGCCCAGGGCCGACTGCCAGGCGAGCTGCATCATGGCGCTCGAGCTACCCCGCGCCGCGTCCTGCTCCATCAGCGCGACGCCGCGCTTTTCGTCCGCCGGGCCGCCAACGCCGGCGAGCAAGGACGCGCCGAGGTCGTAGACAGAGCGCTCCTCGCCGAGAGCGTTCCCCTTCTCCAGCCAGGGCCGGGCGTGCGCGGGATCGGCGGCGACTCCCTGAAAGCCGTAGAGCAGGAGAGCGCCGTACCAGGAAACCGCCTCCGGCAAACCTCGCTCCGCCGCTTTCGCAAGCCACTGGACGCCTTCGGCCGGCTGTCGCAGGCCCGGCTCGTTCCCGACGAGGCGCAGCTTCGCGACGCTCTCCATGGAGTGAACGTTGCCGGCCTCGGCGCCGCGCCGGTACCAGCGCAGGGCTTCCTGGAGGTTGAGGGGCGCGCCGTCGCCGTTCTCCGCCATCCAGCCGAGGTTGTTGAGGGCCCAGGGCTCGTTGCGCTCGGCGGCCTTGCGCAGCCAGGCGCCGCCTTCGGCCGCGGCCTTGGGAACGCCGATGCCACGCAGCAGCACGGTGCCCCAGAGGTACTCCGCGTAAGGCTCGCCGGCCTCGGAGGCGGCCTGGAGGGCCGGCAGGTACGGCCGCGCGGTCGCGTCCGCCTGGCGGGGGTTCTTCTGACAACCTTGCGTGCCGGCCTGCTGCCAGATCGAAAGGCGGATGTTGGCGTAGGCGTTGCCCCGCTGGGCGAGCCGCTTGACGATCTCGCGCCCCTTCGCCTCGTCCACCGTGCCGTTCAGTCCCAGTATCGCGGCCTCGCCTTCGTGCGCGGCGCGCAAATCCTCCGCGGAAGGAGGCGCCACCCGGGTGCCACTCGGGCCATCCGCCCGATAGGCCACGGGGGTGGCCCGGGAGAGCGCCGTGTAGGCCTCGCGCAACTCGTCCTCGCCCAGGTAGGCGCCGGGGAAGCGCTCCCGCAGCGCGTTGAGGATCTCGATGGCGCGGGCCGGCTGCCCGGCCGCCAGGTAGGTGCGCGCCAGGGAGAGCACGAGGCTGGCCGGCTGGGCTCCGAGCGCCTGCTCCGCCTGGTGCAGGAGGGTTTCGAGCTCGCGCGGGTCGCCGCGGCGCTCGGCGATCCGGCCCAGGCCGGACCAGCACGTTTCGGACTTGGGATCGGCGGCCAGCAGGCGCCGGTACGCCGGCTCGGCACGATCGAAGGCGCCGGCCTGCTCGGCGGCCAGTGCGAAGCTCGCCTGGAGACGGAGGTCCTCGGGAGCGCGCTGCGCGGCGGCTTCGAGGAGCTGGAGGGCGCCCTGGGAGTGGCCGAGGCCGGCGAGCAGGCCGGCGGCGCACTGCGTCGGCGTGGCGCCCGCCGATTGCATCGACGGCCGGGCGCACAGGCCTTGAGCGGCCTGCTCGGCCGCGGGCGCGCCGCGCACTCCGGCGACGGTCAACAGATACTCGGCGGCCTCCTCGGGCTTCACGTAGGATGCGTGCTCGACGAACGCCTCGTACTGGGTGAGGGCCGCTTCCGGATCGTGGTGCAGCAGCGCGCCGCGGGCTCGCAGCAGCCGGGCGAAATCGGCTTCCCGGGAGTTTGCCGGCGCCTCCGGGGATGACCCGTTGCGGGCCAGCTCGTCCGTCAGGGCGGCGAGCTCGTCGATCCCTCCAGTCTCCACGAGGAGGTCCGCGAGACCGGAGGCGACGCCGACGTCGTGCGTCTTGCGCCAGGCGAGGCGCAGGGTGTCGAGGCCCGCCCGCGCTCCGTCGTGCTCCGCGCGGAAGTCCGCCAGCCAGACCAGATCCGGGCCGGCCGGCGGGGTGAGCGGCTTTCCCATCCAGGCCGTGAGGTGGACGGCGCGGCGCTCGTCCCAGCCCGCCAACTGGTAGGCCTCGTCGAGCGCCTGCCAGACTTCAGCCTTGCCGCTTTCCCGAGGCAGCCGCGCTTCGAGCGCCGCGACGATGGGTGGCGCGAGGCCGAAGTCCTCCTGATACCGGCCGTTGATCTTGGTGAACCAGCGGCCCAGGAGATCGGAGAGATCCTCGACCGGCCCGTGAACGAAGGCCTCGAGATAGGCGGCACGGGCCGGCGGATCCGTCTGGCAGCCCCGCAAGGCGCCGAAGCGGTTCGAGAGGCTGCCGGCGCTGCCGCCACTGCCCTTCGGCAGGAGCTTGAAGAGGCTGAGCTTGCGTGCGCACTGCCCTTCGCCAAGGGCGTAGGCGGCGTTGAGGATCGCCTCCGGGCGGCGCTGCGCCGGCAGCTCGGCGAGGCTGCGCTCCAGGCCGCCGTCGCCGGCACCCTCTCCGGCGCCGGCGAGGAACCCCGCGGCCTTCGCGCGGAGCTGGGCGTCCCGGGTCTGCTCGGACGCCTCGGCGAGGCAGCGCGCCGCGGCGGTAGGCGCCCCGGTCGATCTGCAGCAGCCAGCCGCAGGTCTCGATCCGTGGCAGGCTGGCGCCCCCGGCGGCCACGAAGCGCTCGACCCGGCGGGCCGATTCCCGGGGATCGCGGCTCGACGGCGGCTCGCCGAGGAAGGTGCGCAGCGCGTTGGCGTCCCCCGGCCGGCGCTCGATCCAGGCCTCGACCAGCTCGTGCCGGCGGGTCTCGTTGACCTCGTTGAAGAAGTTGACCGCGATTCCGTAGAAGTCGGAGCTCTCCGGATGGCGCTCCAGGGCCGCCTCGATCAGCTCGGACGCCTGCTTCGCCTGCTCGCGCCGCGAGAGGATCTGAACGGCCCGGCCGAGCAGACGGGGATCGTCCGGAAAGCGGGGGACGAGACCGAGCACCGCGTCGTCCATGCGCTCCGGCGGCACCGAGCCCTGCATCTCCGCGAGGTAGGGGGTCGAGTCGCCGGGCCGCGTCGTCTTCCACTCCGCGAACACGCGCTCGCGCATCTTGCGCTGCTCCACGGCGAGCGCGGCCTCGTCGATCGCGCCGCCGGCGGCCGCCTTTTCTGCCTTCAGCCGGAGGACGACGATCTCGGACATCATCAGCACGCCCCAGGTCTGGGGAGGCGAGGCCGGGTCCTTGAGGGTGGCGCGAATCGCCCGCACGTTGGCCTCGGCCTGCTCCAGGGTCGGGCCTTGGGGCTCGGCCTCAGTGGACGTGGCCGGAGATTGGGCCCGCCCCGAAGCGGCGAAGCCGGCGAGGGCGATCGTCAGCAGGACGCAGGACGGCAGGCGGCGAGAGCGCATTCAGGTCACCTCCAGGGGACTCCATCCCCCTTTTTGTAGGCACCTGAGTAGCTTAACGCAACCGCGCGCCAAGCGTTGAGATCTCGCCCGCCACAGCACGCGGCGCACGCTCTCTTTACCCGGGTTCTTGCACCTGTATTGGTAGACGACCCGTGTTGTGGCGGAACTTCCAAAGAGGCCTATATGAATCGAAGGATGCCGTCGCTAACCGTAAGAGCGGCCCGGAGGTCGGACCTCGCTGGAATTGAGGAGGTTGAAGTCGCGACATTCGGCCGGATCGATCGGAATGCAGTCGCCTCGCCTGCCATCATCCGTCGCCGGCTCAGCCTCCTCAATGCCGGTGAGCCCGCCTGTTTCCTCGTTGCGGTGGCTAGGTGTTCTATTGTCGGTACTCTGGTGCTCCAGCCGACCGACCTTGCACCGGATGAGTGCACCAGTTGGGAAGCGGCAACCGATAACGGCACGCTCAAGCGATCTTTCAAGCCGGATGGACGGAATCTCTATGGAGTGTCGTTTGCCGTGTTGCCCACGGCACCGCCCGGCACCGCGGAAATGCTGCTCCATGCTGCATACATCCGATGGGCCGCAGGTCGGGAACACTTTATCTTCTGCTCTCGAATACCTCGCTTTGCAGCGACGAACCGCAAGACAGGAGTATCGCCCGAAGACTACATAAAGCTCCGCCGTCGTGATGGTGCTCCCCGAGATCCGCTACTCTTTCTCTACTGGCGTTGGTTTGGCGGAGTGTATCCGGTTCGGCTCTTGCGTGACGGATATTTGGTCGACCGGTCGTCAGGCGGTCATGCCGCACTTTTTGCTCCAACCGACGTCCGAGCGGCGCTTCTCGCGATTGCACCGCTCATCTATGAGAGTGGAGTTGCAATGGGCTTGCGCGCCGAGCTTCTTCAACGTTGATAGGAGGCATGTCGATGTCCTCGGATCTCGAACGGATACGAGCGCTTCAGGGAGGAACCCGACGCTGGTACGATATCGGCGAGGAAAGATTCGTGACGGTAACGACGGTGTTCATCCCCTTCGGCTGTCCCGATTGGGGTGCGCCTGGCGGCATCCGCAAACCGCAGCTCTGTCCCTTCTGCAACCTGCCAGATTCGGCCCTTGACTTCCAGCGGCAATTCTACGGCGGCCTGATCGCGGCGGCGGAAAATGTCCCTCTCTTTCGCCTTACTCTTCAAGCAGCCCTGGAGTCGGCTCCGGGGACACACACCCTGAATATCTTTAATGCCGGCAGTTTCCTGTTCATGCCGTTCGAGCTTCAGGCGGCGGTCGTTCGCACGGTCCGCGAGATGGCCGATGTCCGCCGTCTGGTCATTGAATCCCGGGCGAACTTCATCTCCCCCGAGCGAGTGGACCCGCTCCTGGAGCTGCTTGGACCGGTTGCACTTACGATCAGAGTCGGCGTGGAGACCAAAGAGCACCACCTGCGCACCAAAGTTCTGCCGAAGGGCCAAAGTGTCGAGCAACTCGTTGCCGCCAGTGTCTGCATGCGGGAGCGTGGTGTGACTTCCGGCGGCTACGTGCTTCTTAAGCCGGCACCTGGTTACAATTGTCAAGAAGCTCTGGTCGAGGCCAAAGCCACGGTTGAATGGGTGGTTGGCAGTGGCAACGACAGCCTTTGCATGAACGAGGCCTATTTTTGCGCCGCCTGCGTTCCACCGAAAGGCCTTCTTTTCGAGGCTTGGAAAGCAGGAAGCTTTCAGCCTGCAACCCTATCCATGGTTCTCGAAGTCATCCGCTTCGCAGCGGAACGTTTCGGCCGGCGTGTCCACTTACTGCCCTTCCGGGATATTCCTCCATTCGTAGCGATACCTTCAAACCAAGTCGCACAAGGCATTCCGGAGGATTTAACGGGCGCCACCGACGGCGATCTCGCTTTCCACAGGGTATTCGAAGAATATAGGCAGACCATGGACCTAGCGGTGCTCGTAGCGCCAGCGGAATAGATTTCTTGGAACGCCTGCGCACGCCAAGAGGAGCGGGCGCAGGTCCCCTCATCCTTCTCGGCTCGCCTCAGAAGCGCCAGCCCATGCCCAGCGAGTAGTCCACGCGGCTGTTGTCGCGTTTCAGCCCATTGTCGAGCCAGCGGCCGCGCACCTCCGGACGCAGGTAGAGCCTGGACGTCAGACCGATCTCGGCTCCGAGACCCGCGTGCAGGATCAATTCGGGATTTTCGCCCGAAACCTTGATCAGACCTGGCGAGGCCACGGCGTACATTTCGAAACGGTCGGCATGCAGGAAGTACGCTTTGACGGCTGCGTCCCCGTCCCAGGAGTCGGTGCCGTTGCTGCGCGACAGCGATCCTTCCAGAGCCCAGACGTTGTTGAAGCGGAAGCCGCCGCGCACGCCGTAGGACTCCGTGTGGAAACTATCGCCGCCCCCGCTGACCCGGGCGCCGAAGAAATCGAAAGAGGGTCCTCTCACCTCGCTCTGCGCCGCGGCGGGGGAGGCGAGGGCGAGGGAGAACAGCATGGCGGCGAACAAGCTGGAAAACTTACAGATCCGTGGGATCATCTCTTCCTCCAGGTAGGAGGTGCAGGGTTTCTCCTGAGCCTCGGGAAGTGAGCACAGGGCAAGGCGGGTGCCATGCCCGCTTCACCGCGACGGTTTCACGCAAATACGGCAGGATAAAGACTTAGTGCGGACCGGCCAAAAGGACGAAGTCGGAGCAGTGTCCGCAGTCCTTTACAACCGTCTCAAGAAACCGACGATGCCGGGCTCAAGGCCGTAGCGCCCACAGCTCCCATCCCGTTCTCGGATCGTTGGCGGGAAAGAAGAGGCGGTCGCCGGCACGGATCAGCTCCCAGGTGACCGTCGGGTCGATGCTGCCGTGCAGCACCACGGTGACCGGCGCCGTGCCCGCGGGGGTGCCGTCGGACGCCCAGAGCGCCGTATCGCCGCCGTTGCCGGCGATGAAGGCGAGCTTGCCGGCGAATTCGCGCAGCACCTGGGGCCAGAGGATCACATGGCCCGCCGCGTCGAGCACCGGCACCGTGCCGGCCGCCGTGCCGTCGCTGCGCCACAGCTCGACGCTCTGGGCCGTGTTCTTTGCGAAGTAGACGTTGCCCTGGTAGGTGATCGGCTCGGCGCTCAGGCCTCCGGTGTCCGCCGCCGCGACATGCGTCGCATGCGCCGTCCCGTCCGTGATCCAGAGTCCGCTGCCCGTGAACACCAGCGCCCGCGAGCCGAGGACGACGATGGGCGCGTTCATCCCAGGATTGGTCGATCCAAGGTCGCCGAGGAGCCTGGTGCCGCCCGGCGTGCCGTCGCTGATCCAGAGCTCGCCCGGCTGGCGCAGGAACAGTAGCTTGTCGCCCATCGCGGTCAGGGCTATGAGCTGCGAGTCCCCGGGGCCGGCGGTCAGGTCGGCGGCCATGTGCGTACCAATGTCCGTGCCGTCGCTCTGCCACAGCTCATAGCCCGCTCCGGCGCTCCAGGCGGTGAAGAAGACCCGCTGCCCCACCGGCGTGATCTGCTCGGGGAACTGGAGCGCTCCGGCCGCGACGGCCCTCGTGCCGCCGTCCGTGCCGTCCGTTGTCCAGAGGCCGAAGCTGTGGATGGCGTCGAACCCCTGGAAGAACACCCGGGTGCTCGTGGCGGCGACCGTCTTCTTCTCGGGGATCCAGAAGCCGCCGGGCGTCAGGGGAGCCGTTCCCGACTTCGTGCCGTCGCTGTGCCACAGGGCGCCGTTGGCCCCGCCGCCCCAGATCGACTCGAAGTAGAGGGAGCCGCCCAGAGTGGCGGCGTTGAAATAGAAAGGCCGGTGGTCGTTGTCGCCGGTCGGGACGTGATCGTCGACGGCGAAGGTGCTGCTCTCGCTGCCGTCGCTGCGCCAGAGCCCGAAGCCGTTGAGCCCATCGGTGGCGATGAAGAAGAGGGTGCTCCCGGCGGCCTGGAAGGCGCCGGGAAACGAGCCGCCGCTGTCGCCGGCCGCGATGTCGCGCAAGAGGTAGGTTCCCTGCGCCGTGCCGTCCGTGCGCCACGGCTCCTCGCCGAAGCCGGCCACCGAGCCGGCGAAGAACAGCAGGTTGCCCGCCACGCCGCTGCCGGTTTCGAGCGCCGCCGGCTTGAGCTGCGCGCCTTCCAGATGAGTGAGCGGCCGCGTGCCGCCGGAGGTACCGTCGGTGGCCCAGAGCTGCCGGCCCTGCGCGTCGTTGGCGGCGAAGATCGCCGACGGGCCGAGCCGGGCGAAGGGTTGGGGCGCGGCGTCGCAGCCGCCCGGGCACAGGTCGGCGACGATCGCCGTCCCTTTTTCCGTACCGTCGGTGGCCCAGAGCTCGTCGCCACGACTGTCCTTGCCGCGCAGCAGCAGGCGGGCGCCCACCGCCAGCAGGGGCTCGCCGTCGCCCGAGCAGAGGCCGGGGCAGACGTCCTTGAGCAGGCGGGTACCCTTCGCCGTGCCGTCGGTGATCCAGGGCTCGACGCCGTGCCGGCCGTCGTCGGCGCGGAAGACGAGCGGCGCGCCGAGCGCCGGGCCGGTCAGCGGCAGCTCGTGCGTGCCGGAGAAGAACGCCTCCGGCGCGCGGAAGGTGGTGAGCTGCCGGGTCCCCTTGCGGGTGCCGTCGGTCACCCAGAGCTCCTGCCCCTCCGTGCGCTCCCGCTTCGCGCGGGTGGCGATGAAGTAGTAGCGGCTCCCGATCACCCGCGGCGACGAAATGGAGGTCGACCCCCCGCCGGGCGAGAGGTCGGCGACCAGGGAGGTGTGGGTCGCCGTGCCGTCGCTCTGCCAGAGCTCGGTGCCGAGCCCCGGGACTTCGGCGACGAAGACCAGCCGCCCGCCCACGGCTTCCAGCCCGTGCATGTTGCCCACCCAGGGGCCGGGGATCCGGTGCGTGCCCTCAGGCGTGCCGTCCGTGGACCAGAGGCCCATGCCGCCCGAGTCGACGCCGGCGAGGAAGAAGAGGCGACCGCCGAAAGCGACCGGCTCGCTCGGCGACGAGCCGTTGGGGCCGGAAAACAGGTCGCCGATCATCCGGGTTCCCGCCGGGGTGCCGTCGGTCACCCACAGCTCCTCGCCATGCGCGTCGTCGCTCGCGGCGAAGAAAAGCCGCCCCCCGAGGACCGCGGACTTGCGGACGTTGCCGGGCCCGGAAGCCGCGAGGCCGTCGACGAGCAGATCGGTGCCGGTGCCGTCGGTAGCCCAGAGCTGCGAGTGAAAGCCCTTGCGCACCGAGAAGAGGACGTACCCGCCGATGCGCATCAACGGCGACGCAGCCTCGGGGCAGTCGCTCTCGCAGACCGCGGTGAGCTGAAAGGTGCCGGCCGTCGTGCCGTCCGAGCGCCAGAGGTCGATTCGGCGGTCCGCGTCGAAGGCGCTGAAGACGGCGACGTTGTTGACGGCGGCGAATCCGTTCGGAAAGGAGCCGGCGCCGTTGGGAACCTCGTTGATGTCCTTCACCAGGTAGGGTTCGAGCGCCGCGGCGGGTCGTCCTCCGCAGACGGCGATCAGGGCAAGGCCGGTGAGGATCATTCCGCTGGCGCGCATGTCTGCTCCTTCGAATCGGGATTCCATAGTCTGCGGGGATCCGGCGACCCCTGTCAATCAGCTTCAGGGCTTGACACCTACACGAGTGGGACTTAGACTCATCTCCTACGCGAGTAGGAGGATTCATGGAACGGCTGGGCGAACGCGAGCTGGACATTCTGCAGGAGCTTTGGCGGCGCGGCACGGCGACCGTGTCGGAGGTCCACCAGGGGCTGCTGGCGCGGCGTAGCGACCTCGCGTACAACACCGTGCAAACCATGCTCAACCGCCTGGAGGCGAAGGGGGTGGTCGCGCGCGACACGGTCGACCGGGCGCACCGCTACTGCGCGGTCGTGAAGGAGGAAACGGTCCTGCGGGGCGCGATCCAGCGGCTTGCCGGCCGGTTCTTCGGCGGCTCGGCGGAAGCCCTGGCGGTGCAACTGGTGGAAGAGTCGCTCGAAGGGGAAGAGCTCGCGCGCCTGGAGCGCCTCATCGCCTCACGGCGGAAGGCGGAGAGGTGAGGCTCGCGGTCCTCTTCGAGCTGGGGCCCTGGGCGGCCGGGCTCGCGGTGAGCCTCCTGTGGATCGGCTCCTGCGTAGCCGTGCCGCTGGCCGTCGCGTTTCGCGTCGCGCGCGGCGGCTCCGCGCGAGCCCGCTATTGGATCGCCTTGATCGCCTTTGCCGTCGCCGCGATCGTGCCCGTTCTCGCCGTTCTTCCGGCTGGGGGAGGGGACATAGGCACTAACTTAACGTTCCGCGGAGTTCCCCCACCCAAGACCCTCACCCCTGCCCCTCTCCCGACCACCCCATCCCCCTCCCCGGGAGAGGGAACTCGGTTGGGGCGTTCTGGCTGGTCTCCCTCTTCTCCCGGTGAGGGGGGTTGGGAGGGGGCGGGAGAAGAGGGCCGGGGTGATGAGGGTCTTGGGCGGGGGAAGCTCCAAGCCGAGGTTAAGGGCTCGGCGCTCGCCGCGGCCGGCGAGTCTCCCCTGGCGCCGCTGATTCCCGTGCTGTGGCTGAGCGTCGGCCTCGTTCTCCTCGCCCGGGAGGGCGCCGGGCACGTCGTGCTTTCCCGGCGGCGGCGCCACTGGGTCGAAGTCGCCAAGGAGCGGCGGCGCGAGCTGGCGTGGCCGGACGACGTGCCGCTCTTCTGCGCCGCGGAGGGTCCGAGCACGCTGGGTCTGTGGAAGCCGGTGGTCGCCTTGCCGCTCGACTGGCTGGCCACGCTGCCGCCCGAGGCGGCCGTCTGCGTGGCCCGGCACGAGCTCGCTCACGCCCGCCGGCGGGATCCGCTGATCAACGCGCTCGTCCGCGTGGTGCGCGCGGCGCTGTGGCCGGCGGCCCCCCTGTGGCTGCTGGAGAGGATGATTCACACCGAGCGCGAGGCTGCCGCCGATGCCGCCGCGGTGGGCTCGCTCGACGGTGACCGGGTCGCCGACTACGCGTCCGCCCTCGTGGCCGCCGCCGGCCGGATGCGGCGCGGCCGGGCGCGCCGCGTCGTCGTCGCCTTCGGTCAAGGCTCCAGGCTGGAGGACCGCCTCGGCCGCCTTTTCGGAGCGCGTCACGTACCGCGGTTCCGCTTCGCCGCCGCCGCCGCGATGGTCGCCGCCGGCGCGCTGACCGCGGCGGCGGTTCCCCCGGCCCCGCTACCTTCCTGGACGCCCAGGCCGATGAGAGTTGCCGCGACCGCCTCGCCGGAGGTGCGGATGGCCACCGCGGCGCTCAACGAAATCCTCCTTTCCACCCGCTTCCACGATCACGCGCGCAATCCCGCGGTGAAGGCGGCCCTGGCGCGTTTCACGGCGGCCGGCACACCCGGGCCGCTGCTGGAGATGCTCCAGGCCCGGGATGCGCGGGTTCGTGAGTGCGCCGCCTGGATCGTGGGCGAACTGGGCGATCCACGAGCGGCCGCTGGTCTCGCCGCCGCTCTTGCCGACCGCGATCTCCATGTGCGTCAAACCGCCGCCTGGGCCCTTGCCAGGCTCGGCGGCTAAATTTTTTTACCCAGAAGTCCGACTCAAGTAGGAGGTGCGCCTTGAAACCATGGGTCCTGCTGCTGCTGTTCTTCCTCGCCTGTTCCTGCGGCGCCGACGAGATCTGGATCGGCCGAACGCGCCTGCCGGAGGGCACGCGCTTCGTACGGCTCCACCTCTCCGGCACGGGAGGCACGCTGGAGATGGCGGACACCCTCGCTCCCGACGGCTCGCCGCTCGAAAAACCCTTCACGCTGAGCGCCTTGGAGCTTCAGGATGGACGCCTCCGTTTCACGGCGGCCCGCGAGGGCGCCGAGCTCAACTTCGCCGGCCTGCAGCACGCCGACGCGGCGCTGCATACCGCCGCCGCGTCCGGCGAAATCCGGCGCGGCACGGCGCTCGGTACCTTCGCCCTGCTGCGGCTCGCCGGGATTCCCCGCATGGAGCTCGATCGCTACGCCGGCGTCTACGAATTCGGCGATGGCGGCTTCGTCATCGTTCACTTCCTTCAGGAGCTCGGCGCGCTGACCTACGTCGCGTACCCCTCGGGCCGGATCGGGCAGCTCCTGCCGACCCGCCCGGGGACGTTCGTCAGCGGGCCGAGCCTGGTCGTCCAGTTCCCGGTCGAGCTTCGGGTCGAAATCAAGGCGGGCCGGCTGGAATGGCGGGAAGGCGGCCACGTGCGCCTCGCGCGTCGCCGCGCGTTCGCCGAGCAGGACGTGGTCGTCGAGAGCGGCGGCGTGCGCCTCGCGGGGACGCTCACGCTGCCCGACGGGCCGTCCCCCCATCCGGCCCATCCGGCCCATCCGGCCGTCATTCTGCTGCACGGCGGTGGCCCGCAGAGCCGTGATTTCTACTGGGTCGCGCCGTTCTTCGCCCGCCTGGGAGTGGCCGTCCTCGCCTACGACAAACGCGGCGTTGGCGGCTCGACCGGCGACTGGCGCACCGCGAGCACGGCGGACCTGGCCGCCGACGCCCTCGCCGCGGTCGATTTCCTGCGCTCGCGTCCCGGGATCGACCCCCGGCGCGTCGGCCTCTACGGCTCCAGCAACGGCGGCTGGGTCGCGCCGTTCGCCGCCGCCCGCGCACCGGAGAAGATCGCCTTCCTCATCGCGCGTTCGGCCTCCGGCCTGCCGGAACGCGAGAACGTGGTCTATGAGGTCGAGACCGACCTTCGCGCCCACGGCTTCGGGGAGGACGTGGTCCGCCGGATGCGCGCCTTGCACGAGCGCGACATGGCCCTGGTGCGCGACGGCGGGGAGGGTTGGAACGCCTACCGCGAAGAGCTGATGAAGGCGTCGGCCGAGCCCTGGTTCCCTCTCGTCAGGCTACCGGGCAAGATCCTGGAGATGAACGGCGAAAACCGGCCGAAGATCGAGAGCTGGATCGCCGGCGAGCGGGCGCAAGGATGGCAGCCGGCGGAGGCTTGGCGGAAAGTGCGCTGCCCAGTGCTGGTGCAGGTGGGGGCGGCCGACGAGTACGTGCCGGGGGAGCGGAGCGTCGAGATCATCTCCGCGGCCTTGCGCGCCGGCGGCAACGGCGACGCCACGGTCGCCCTGCTGCCGGGCGGCAACCACGCGATGTTCGAGCTTCCGGGCGGTTCGACCCGCAATCTGGCCCAGGTCACACGGTTCGTGCCGGGGTACTTCACGCAGCTCCGCGACTGGATCTCGACCCGGGTGTCCCGCCGCTGAAATGTCCTGACGCTCTGGGACACAAGGATCAGGAAAGGACCACTGAATGAAAAAGAGCCGTCTCGTCTCCTGCCTGATCCGTGTCTGCCTGATCCTGTCGCTCCTCGGGGCCGTCCGGGCCGGGGCGGTCGACTTTCCACCCATCACCGCCGAGGAGCGCAGTCTCACCTCCGTGCCCGGCGAGCCCAACGCGCCCTCGGTGGTGCTGTTCAAGAAGGGCGAGCTCCGGATGGCCGGCTACGGCTTGCAGCTCGGCAATCTGGAGACCTCGACGCTGCACGTCCAGGTGCGCCGGAAGATCCTGACCGAGCAGGGCAAGGGCAGCGGTGAGATCACCATCCTCCACAGCGACTTCGAGCGCCTCCATGGTTTTCAGGGGCGCACGGTGCTGCCCGACGGCCGGGTCATCCCCGTCCCCTCGGATGCGAAGTTCCTGCGCAAGGTGTCGCGTTCTCAAGGGACCTTCGTCACCGCCGTCGCCTTTCCCGCCGTACAGGTGGGAGCGATCCTGGACTACGATCTCGAGCTCAAGTTCGACAGCCTCTACTTCCTGGAGCCCTGGTACTTCTCGGAGGACGTGCCCGTCCGCTACTCCGAGATCGAGTTCAAGGCTCCCAGCCAGGTCGCGGTCCAGTCCTGGAGCCACTCTCCCCCCGAGGCGAAGATCCAGATGTCGAAGCTCACCGGGAGCCCGCTGGGCTGGACGGTGAAGGCCTGGGTGGAGAACCTGCCGACCGTGCCCAGCGATCCCTACGGGCCGCCTTATCAGGATCTGGCGGCCCAGATGATGCTGCTGCCCAGCGCTTGGATCGAGGGCACCGCGCACGATCCGCTGATGGAGAGCTGGCCGGTGGTCTGCAAGGTGATCGGCGGCGTCTACGACCAGGTGCGCAAGCGGGACTCCGGTGTCGCGAGGAAGGCCCAGGAGACCGCGGCTTCGGGCACGCCCCGGCAGAAGAGCGAGGCGCTCTACCGGTTCGTCCGTGACCGCATCGAGACCGAACCCTCCGGCGCCGGGGCTCTGCTGGACCCGGAGGCCTCGCTGGGCAAGGTGCTGGCGGCGGGGCGCGGCGATCGGGCCGAGAAGGCCCTGCTTCTCCAGGCGATGATCAAGGCGGTGAAGATCGACTCGCGTCTGGTATGGGCCGGCGACCGTGCCCGCGGCGCCATCGATCCCCGGCTCCCCAACCCGAGCTGGTTCGACGCCGTGTTCGTGATGCTGGAGGTGGACGGCAAGCGGGTCTTCCTCGACCCCTCGGACGGCGCCCTGGGCTTCGGCCAGCTCCGCTACGGTTACGAGGGCACCCAGGCTCTGCTCCACGACGAGAAGAAGCCCGAGTGGATCGTGTTGCCCGAGACTCCCGGCGACCAGAACGTGCAGCGGGCCGAGATCGACCTGGCGCTGGACGACAAGGGTCGTCTGGCCGGCACCGGCTCCCTGGTGCTCACCGGCCACCACGCCTGGGAGCGGATCCACTGGCAAAACGGCGAAGCGCAGACTCTCGCGGCCTGGCAGGAGTGGCTTCAGGGGCGCTACCACGACTTCCGGATCACCAACGTGAAGGCCGTCGAGCGGCCCGACGAGCGCAAGGTCACCGTCACCTGGTCGATGGCGCAGGCGGCGGACGAGGCGCTGGGCGACGAGGCCTCGCTGACCGCGGCGGCTCCCCTGGGACCGGTGGAGCAGCCCTTGGTCCAGCCAGCCTCCCAGCGGCGGACGGGCGTGGCGCTCGATTATCTCGAACGTAGCGAGGTGGAGCTCCACCTGCGCTGGCCCGCGGGATGGAAGATCGAGAGCCTGCCGGGAGAATCCACCCTGATCCGCGCCGCCGGCACCCTCGAGACCAGCGCCGAGCGCAAGGAGGTGGACCGCACCCTGGTCTTCATAAGGCGTCTGGACCTCACGCGCCGGACCTTCAACACCACCCAGGACTACGAGGCCATCCGCTCCTTGTTCGGCGAGCTGGAGAAGAGCGACTCGCAGAAGGTCGTGCTGGTGCGCCCGTGAGCGTGGCTCAGCGCAGATAGCCGAGCGCTTTGAGCTGGTTTTGCGTCTCGGGGTCCAGAGGCTTGGCCTCCAGGGCTTTGAGCGTTCCCAGGCGGGAACGCTCCACGGCCCGGAGCTGCGCCCGGAGGTAGCCCGCCCGCACCGGTTGCTCGCGGGCCAGGTTGTGACGCTCTTCAGGGTCGGCCTGCCGGTCGTAGAGATAGCTTCCTGAAACCGGAAACCGTTTCTCGACGAGTCGCCATTTGGGGGTGGTCACCGCGGCCGACCGCAGGCTGCGTTCCTCGAGCCAGGAGAAAGCCGGCTCTTCCTGCGGGTCGATCGCCGGCCCTTCGGCGAGGGCCAGGAGGCTTCGGCCCTCGAGGTCCGCCGGGAGCTTCAGGCCGAGGGCGTCGAGGATCGTCGGCACGACGTCCACCTGCTGCGCCTGCCGCTCCACGATTTTGCCGCCGGCGCCGGGGATCCGCACGATCAAGGGGACGTCGAGCATCTCGTCGTACAGGGTTCTGCCGTGCTCCCATCCGCCGTGGTCGCCGAACTCCTCGCCATGATCGGCGACGAAGACGATCACCGTGTCGTCCCACAGCTTGCGCTGCACGAGGAGATCGACCAGCGCGCCGAAAGCCTCGTCGTTGGCGGCGATCTCGGCGTCGTAGAGGTTCCGCAGGCCCTGGCGCACCTCCGGCGTACCCACGGCGTCGCCCTTTTCGAGCGCCTCCACGAAGGCCATCTGCGTCCAGGCGGGATTGCGCAGGCCGGGAGCGAAGCGTTGGAGAAAGGCGGGCGGTGGATCGTAGGGCGCGTGGGGCTCCATGGTGTGGAGATAGAGGAAGAAGGGCGCGTCCTTCTTCCATTCGGAGTCCAGCCACTCGGCGGCGCGTTCGTTGATGCCGGCCGCGGTCCGGCGCTTGGGCCCCAGCAGGCGGTAGAGCTCGAAGCCCTGGTCCAGGCCGAAGTTGGGGGCCACGTTGGGATTGGTGACGAAGCCTGCCGTGTGATATCCCACCTCGCGCAACCGTTCGGCGAGGGTCACGGCCTGCGGGGCGAGCGCGTCCCGGTGCGAGAACACGTTGTGAGTCCGCGGCAACAGGCCGGTGAGGATGGTGGTGGTGGTCGGCCGGGTCCAGGAGGATTGGGCCACCGTGTGGCGGAAGACGGCGGACTGCCGGGCGAAGGCGTCGATGTGAGGCGAGACGGGCCGGTTGTAGCCGTAGCAGCCAAGATGGCCCGCCCGCAGCGTATCGACGAGGTAGATCACCACGTTACGCCGGACACCCGGGGCGGCGCCCGGAGCAGGCTGCCGCAAGGCCGCCGGAGCCGCCATCGCCTTGGGCGGCGCGTGCCGTGCCATGACGATGGCGGGCTTCCCCAGGACGATGCTTCCGGCCGGCCCGCCCGGCCGTTCCGGGACGGCGAAGAGGGAGAGGCGCACCGGCTCGTTCCCTGAGTCCGGTAGCGCCACGGTCCGTGGGCCGCCCTCCGAGGGGACGCGGGCCAGCTCGCGCTCCACGCCGCCGGCGGGCCGCCAAGTCACCCGCAGCTCTCCCCGCTGACCGCCGTGCAGGCGGAGGCTGTCCATCGCCAGTACCGCTCCGGCCGGCACCCGCAGATAGGAATTCATCCGCCAGCCAAAGGGAAGGACGAGCCGGTCGCCGGCCGCCTTCACCTGGCCCTGCTCGTCCACGCCGGTCTCGAAGCGGAGGGTGTTCCACGCCACCGCGCGCCGGTGCTCTCCGGTGATTCCGGCGGCGCCTTCCGGAGGCGCGAACGTCCAGGCATAGCGCAGCACCAGGCGGTTCCCTCCGGCCTTCAGATGGCTCTTCGGGAGCACCACCCGGGCCTCTTTAGCGCCGGGCGCGAGGGTGAATTGATTCACCGTCTCGTCGTTGAGGACGAGGGTGACCTTCTGGGCCGCCGGCGCCTTGCGTTCGGTGAACGGAACCCAACTGAGCGTCAGCGGTATGTCGCGGGCCGTGGCGAGGAAGAACGCCAGGTCCGATTCCGGCCCGTCGCTCCAGACGAAGGTCTGATCGGCCTGGGTCTCGTCCACCCACCACCCCTGCCGCAGGTGCGCCCGGGCCTCGGGAGTGCCCAGATCCACCAGGCTGGGCTCTCTCTGGAGCTGAGCCAGGTCGAGGTCGGCCACCAGGTCGCGCACCACCTCGCGAGACGGCGCAGGAGGTTTCGACGGTCCGCAACCCGCCAGGAGACCGAGGAGAAAGACCAGGAAGAAATTCCGGAGGAGCAGCATCGACGGGTGAGAATATAACTCAACTCGCGCGCTTGCCTGGCGGGGTGTCTTGAAAGGTTGACGACGACGCCTATGTCGCCAGGGATTGAAATCACCTGGCTACCGACGCTTGTCCCGTCCGGGACTGCAATTCGTTCCCATGTCCCGTAGGGACTACAGAGGGTAGCCAGGTGATTTCAATCCCTGGCGACGTAGGCGTGGCTGTCGCTCCTTCCGAGACCCTCTGAGGGGTGGCGTTTGGGCCCGATCTTTGGTCCAATCGGGGGCCATGAACCAGAAACCCTCCTTCAGCCGTCTGCGTCCTGGCTGCTTCCTGTTCGCCGCCGTACTGGCCGCCGCCGTTCCCGGCTGGGCGGCCCCGCCGGTGGCGCCTCCGGCTCCTTCGGCTCCCAAGACCCTCACTCTGCCGCTGGGCAAGCTGGTGGAGCGGGTGCCTTGCGTGGGGCATCCCGAGCAGACCTACGCCCTGTACCTGCCCCGGGGCTACACGCCGGAGCGCCGCTGGCCGATCCTCTACGCCTTCGACGCCAGCTCCGACGGCGGCGCGGTGGCGAAGCTCTTCCAGACGGCCGCGGAGACCTATGGCTGGATCGTCGTCAGCTCCTGGAACACGGCGAGCGACGGGCCGATGGAGCCCAACTTCAAGGCGATGAGCGCGCTGTGGCCCGACACCCACGACCGTTTCTCGATCGACGACTCGCGCGTCTACGCGGCCGGGTTCTCCGGCACGGTCCGCTTCGCCTGCATCCTCGCGCTCACCCGCCCGGGAACCATCAGCGGCGTCATCGGAGCGGGTGCCGGCTTCCCCTTCGGTTCGCCGCCGAAGAAGGGCAACCCGTTCGTCTTCTTCGGCACGGTGGGCGACCGGGATTTCAACTACTACGAGATGAACGATCTCGACGCGGCGCTGACCGGGTTGGCCGTGCCGCACCGTATCGAGCACTGGGCCGGTCCCCACAATTGGCCGCCGGCTCCGCTCGCCACCCAGGCGGTCGCCTGGATGGAGATGGCCGCGATGAAGGCCGGCAAGCGGCCCAAGGACGCGGCCCTGGTCGAAGCGCAGTGGACGGCGGACCGGGCGCATGCCCAGGCGCTGGCGGCAGGCCATCCCGCCGATGCCCTGCACATCTGGAAGTCCATGGCCGCCGACTACGCCGGGCTGCGCGATGCCCGCGACATCGCCGAGGCCGAGAAGGAGGCCGCCGCCCTCGCGGCCTTGCCGGCGTGCCAGAAGGAGCTTCGCGACCGGGAGGAGCGGGACCGCCGCGACAAGAAGATCCTCGCCGACGGGCCGGGCATCCTGGCTCAGATCAATCCCGTCAACGCGCCGGTGACGGTGGGCCAGATCGCCGCCCAGCTCAAGATCCCGGAGCTCAAGATCCGCGCCGCATCGGCCGACCCCGAGGAGAGCCTGGCGGCCAAGCGCATCATCAATACCTACCTGGGACAGACGAGGTTCTACCTGCCGCAGATGTACCGTGAGCGCAAGGAGTATGACCGCGCCATCTTCGTGCTCTCGGTCGGCGCGGAGATCCTGCCGGACGATCCGTGGACCTGGGCCGAGATCGCCCGTTTCCACGCGCTCAAGGGGAAGGCGGGGCACAAGAAGGCGCTGGAAGCGCTGCACAAAGCCGCCGACAAGGGGCTCGCCGACGCGACGATCCTGACGGACGGGAAGGACTTCGCCGCCCTGAGCCAGGAGGAGGAGTTCCGCCAGATCCTGGCTCAGGTGGAGAAGCGGAAGGTATAGACTCCCCTCCTCAAACCCTTCGCGAGAGAGGAGGCCGTCAATGCCCTTCGGAAGCTTGTGGCTGCCTGTCGTCGTTTCGGCCGTCGCGGTCTGGATCGTGAGCGCCGTCGTCCATATGGTTCTGAGATACCACCGGGCCGACATCAAGGGGCTCCCGGACGAGGAGTCCGTCGCCGCCGCGTTGCGCAAGTCCCCTCCGGGGCCCGGTATCTACTTCATCCCTCACTGCGCCGACATGTCTCAGTTGAAGGACCCCGCGATCCGCAAGAAGTTCGAGGCGGGTCCGGTCGCGATCCTCACCCTCCGGCGCAACGGTCTTCCTCCGCTGGGCGCGAGCCTCGCCCAGTGGTTCCTGCTGTGCTTCCTGGTGAGCTTCGCCATCGGCTACATCGCGCGCCACACGCTCTCCGCCGGCGCCGATGGCCTGGCGGTGATGCGCCTGACGGGAACCGTCGCCTTCCTCGCGTATGGTTGCGGGTACCTTCAGGACTCGATCTGGAAGTCGGTTCCGTGGTCCAACACCCTGCGCAGCCTCCTCGACGCCGTGCTGTACGCCTTGACCACCGGGCTGGTGTTCCGCCTGCTCTGGCCGGCCGCGTAGCGGGATCGGCTCTCCAGGACCTGTTGCCGCTTGACAGGCAATCGGAGTATACAGTACTGTATGCACATCCAAGGGGTTGGCGACCTGACTGATATCCGGCTGTACCGGCGCCAATGACCGCGCCGTTCAACGCCTCAAGGCTGAAGGATAAGGACCATGGTAAGCGAGATGAGGTATTCAGGAGTGATGGGCGGGCTGATTCGATTGAGCCCGGCGCTGAATGCGAATGCCGCGGATCTGGACCATCCGGAGGGGGCGCATCTCCGTCCCGCGAAGATCGTGACGGACGTCGAGAGGATCGCCCCGCAGCAGGCGACCGAGTTCCTGCAGTCCTAGATCCTGCCGAATCACCCCCGCAGGGGAGCACGCCAGGCGGCGCGCTCCCCTTTTTGACCCCTCCGTTCTCCAAGGCCGCCTCTCCAAACATTACGACGCGGCCCGTAACTTTATGGAGCCGCTCCAAACATTACGACGCGGCTCGTAACTTTACGACGTCCCTCCAAACTTTATGAAGCCGCTCCAAACTTTACGACGCGACTCCAAACATTATGACTCGGCTCGAAACTTTACGGAGTCGCTCCAAACATTAGGGAGCGGCTCGAAACTTTACGGCGCGGCTCCAAACATTACGACGTTCCACGAAACTTTAGGGAGCGGCTCCAAACGTTACGACGGCGCTTGAAACTTTACGGCGTCGCTCCAAACGTTACGATGCAGCTCGAAACTTTACAGAGCGGCTCGAAACATTACGACGTCCCTCCAAACTTTACGGAGCCGCTCCAAACATTACGACGCCGCTCCAAACTTTATGGCGTGGCTCGTAACTTTACGGCGCGGCTCCAAACATTACGACGTCGCTCCAAACATTATGGAGCCGCTCGAAACTTTACGACGTCGCTCCAAACTTTACGACGGCGCTCCAAACATTAGGGCGGCGCTCCAAAGACGCCCACGGGGTTCCCCATGGGCGTCTCTACATTGACTGGAACCGGAGCTGTTATGCAGGACGGTGAGGCTTCTACAAGACAAGGTGTCGCGCGAACGTGAAACGGCGTCGCGGAGAGACGAGTCAGCTCTTCGGATCGGCCACAGTCTGTGGCTGCACGAAGAACTTGTAGCCAAAGGCGACCGCCAGCAATCCATAGAGAGCCATGATCCCGGTGAGCGGAATCGAGAAGGGAACCCGTTTGACGATGTGCCCCAGAAGGAGAGCCGCGCTGCCCGCGTGCGAGAGGTTCGCGGCCACGAGGGGGCGCCCGAAGATGCCGCCGACTCGCGAATAGCGACTCACCCAATTGAGCATCGCAAAGCCGAAGAGGGCGCTGCCAAGGAGCTGCAACAGGGTGACGTCCAGGATCGAAGGCGGCGCACCCGCGTAGGTCAGTAGCTCGTCGGGAGCGAACAGGAGAGGCAGCGCTCCGGCGAAGTACACGGCGGCGCTGAGGATCAGCAGAAGGCTTGGTCGTGGGTTCATGGAGTGAGTATACCCACCTCCTCTGGTCGGGCCTCTTGACGAGCATTCTCCCAACTCTTATAATACACTTCACAAGGTCCTAAAATCGATTCGGAGGTCGCATGCTCTTTTCGCGAAGAGGGCGTTTTTGGCGGCTTGAATTCTTCTCGCAGGCCGCTCAGCAAATTTTCGGCAGTTTGCGAAGCCATGCACTGATTGCGATTTGGCTTCTCATGTTTCTTTTCGGTGCCTCGAACCTCACGGGCCAGATCGGGCCTCCTCCGAGTTTTGACCCCGACGACCAGCAGCACGGAGCCGCGGGAATCGACTCGATCAATCCCTATAACGGCCAACTTGCCATCACGATCCCCATCGGACCCGTTTACAAAGTGGGCCCGAGCCTGGACTTTCAAGCGAGGCTCCACTACTCCAGCCATGTCTGGGATCCTGGCAAGTGGCCCTCCGACCAGCCTCAACCGAACGAGCTCCTTCAGGGCGATCCTGCCCTCGGCCCCGGTTGGACGTTCTCTCTGGGTAAAATCATTGAGCTTTCCACCGGCGCCCCCCTGGCCTACGTTTCGTCTGACGGCGCTGCCCACCAACTCTACGCCTCGCGGGTGTTCGAGGGCACGGTCGATGGCTTTTACTACACGCGAGACGGTTCCTATCTTCGTATCCAGTCACTTGGCGGTGGGGCTGGATACAAGATGTGGACGCCCGATGGCAACATCACCTCGTTCAGTCAGAACGTCACGACCTTTGACGATCTTCCTTTAGCCTACGTTGACGACTTCGGACGAGGCCGAAACGGGTGGCACGCGACCAAGATCGCGACTCCCCAGGGGGACGCGATCATCGTCACCTACCAACCTTCCTTTCCGTGGGTTCCGCTCAAGATATCGATTCCTTCGGTCAACGGCAGTGGCCCACGCGAGATCATGGTCCATATGTCAGGCTCCACCATCGGGAGCTTCAGCATACCCACGTTCGGAAACGTCGTGGCCACCTACTCACTGGACTACTTGCCTGCAGCATTTAATCGCCCGACAGGCTTTCCCACACCGCGAGCCTCAGCCTCGTTACTCGCTTCCATCACTTTGCCGAACGTTGGCTTTTCTCCAAAATACACTTTTATCTATAGCTCAGGATCGCGCTATGGACAAGGTGCCCTCACGAGCCAGACGATACCCACCGGGGCCGTCATCACTTACGAGTACAACACCTGGACCTTCTATCACGAGAATCCTCGGAACTTCTGGGCCGCGGTCTGCCGCTATCCACAGACGCCGCCACCAAATCGGCCGATAATCGCCACCGGCCCTGGAGGCGAGCCCTCGCTCCCGGCGATTGGAGATTGCGGTTCTCCCGATCGCGCGGGCGGCGTCGTCCAGCGAACGGTCTCGATTACCAATGCGGGTGGGACAACATCCTCCTCGACGACGAAGTATTACCAATACGACTTTCCGGAGGGAGAATCTCGCAACTCCTTGGCGCAAACGGAAACGTTGGTCGTCTCTCCGCCGGATCAGGTGGGTCACATCCACTCGACGACATACCTATTCGCGGCGTCTTCGAATACTGGGTCGACATCGAATTCGACTTCGGGGCCTCTCGTCGGCTCTCTTCAGCGGACCGCGGTCTTCACCGGTGACCAGTCGGGAGGTTTCGGCCCCCCTGTCTCAGGCGCTCTTCGGGTCGTCAGCTACTTCTACGAGACGGATAATCCGCCAGATCCCAACGCTTTAGGCGAAGCCAATCGCCGGGTCAATAGAAGGGTCACGGCTTACAACGGGATTTCGCCCGGACAGCCGGCTACTGGAAGGTACGAAGAGGTAGACTATACCTTCGATCAGAACTCCGGCCACTATAGCCAAGAGATCCATAAGGATAACTTCAACGTCAACAATTTGCCGGGGCCGGGCGGGTTCTTGTTTTCGCGCGAAACGCACACTACATGGACTCCGATCATCAACCTCACCGCCTGGATTCTGAATGTTCCGACCACGTTGGGGCTTCGCAGTACTCCCGGCTTGTCGGGTTCGCCGGATTTCTCGGCCGTGACCAATGCCTACGATGGGAACGGCGCACTGACCTCTTCCACTACGATCGACGAGTCCGGCCAAAACGCCGGGTCGCTCACTCACCTCATTTCGCGCGACGCCCACGGTTTCCCTTCCTCGGAGACCTTCACGCTTGGAAACTCCACATATACCAAGAACAACCTGACGTATCTGTCGGGTACGCTAAAGACCATGAACTGGGGGGCATTCACCTGGAAGGCCGCCGACAATACGATCGACGAGACGACGGGATTGATCTCGCAGTCGAAGGATCCAAACGGCCTGGTTACCACGTTTACCTACGACGTGTTGGGCCGGCCTCTCGTGACGACTCCTCCAGGAGGCGAGCTCCCAACCAAGATTACATACGATTCCGCGACGCAGTCGACGATGACAGTCGTCGACCTGTCGAACAAGGAGCTCGCCTGGAGTCAGACGGTCATCGACCAGCTCGGACGGCCCTCGATCCAGCGGCGGAAGCTCCCCGTCAATACGATCGTCAAGAAGATCTTCCGCTATGACCTCCAAGGAAACAAGATCTTCGAGTCGGAATGGGTCAACGATTCCGTCGCCTCACTACCCGGCACCTCCTACAGCGGGTTCGACGAATTCGGCCGGCCGACGATGATTACGATGGCAGACCAATCGGTCACGCAAATCGACTACTCCGACTCTTCCTTATGCAGCTCTGCTTGCTCAAGTGTGTGGAAAAAGGCGGTCACGGTCAAGATCTCCGGTTCACCCTCGACGACAACGTCCTACTCCGACGAGTTCGGGAACATCATCAAGGTCATTGAGCCGACCGGGGACATCACTACCTACGACTATAACCAGCAGGATAAGCTCGCCTTCGTAACTCAGGGCGGCCCCACCGGACGGAACCGCAAATATGTCTATGATGGGTTTGGATTCCTGAGGTCGGAGCAGTATCCGGAGAAGCTCAACAACCCGGTCAGGTACACCTTGTATGATCCGCTCGGAAACTTACTGAGCAAGATAGAATCGGACGGCACCGAAACCAGGATGACGTACGACGCCGCCGCTCGCTTAACGAGCGTCGTCGCCGAGAATCAACTCTACCAGATCAACTGTTACGACGGACTGCCGAACTGTGAAAGGACCACGGCGAATTACCAGGGCGGAACCTACCCTCTGGGGCGGCTGACTCGCTCTATCGGGAAGAACCCGGCCTCGCCCACCCGTTCTGCGGAAGACATCACGGAGGATTTCAACTATTCCCATCCAGCCGGGCGCCTCTCGCAAAAGACGACCTCCTTCAGTGCCGGCGTTATCCCTTCCCTCACTGAGAATTGGAACTACACTCCCGATGGGCTCGTAGCAAACTACTTCCATCCGCGAGCTTCAGGCACCCCGTTCGTGGTCTCGACTACCTATGACCATCAGTTGCCCGTGACCCTCCAGGCGAACGGCCTTCTGGTCGTGCAGGGGATCTCCTACGGGCCAGCCGGCAATTTTACTTCGTACACCACCGGCAACAACACGGGGCACAACGTCACAACCACTATCGCCATCGACGCCTCCGGAATGCCTCGGCCCGGCCGCATCTCGACGACGGGAGCCATTCCAAGCCCAAGCGGACAGAATTTCGACACGGGCACCTACGCCTATGACGGAGTCGGAAATATCACGGCCATGGGAAGCGATACCTTCAGCTACGACTCGCTGGCCCGCCTGACGATGGCAAGCCTCAGTGGGCTCGGTTCTCAGGCCTTCGCTTACGACCGCTGGGGGAACATGACGCAGAAGGGAGTCCAGACCTATGCGATCGATCCGTCCAACCGACTCTCTGGCCTAGGATATGACAACCGGGGCAATCTGATATCGACATCAGGTGGGTCCGAGATATACACCTACGACTTCCGAGACCGGATTGTGAGTTACAAGAATGGGGCCAATGTATTTGGCTATTCCTTCGACGCCACTGGCGAGCGCGTCATCAAGATCCCTCCGACCGGAAGTTGGACCTACACGCTCCGCGACCCGAGCAACCGCATCGTCACGGAATTCTTCGGAAACCTTACATCTCGCGACAATGTCTTCCTTGGAAACCTCCTCGTGGCTACGTTTGCCGACTGCACTGTCAGCGGCAACGGACCGAATTGGACGTTCTACTCCTCCGATCATCTCGGGACGCCCAGACTCGTGACCGATGCCAGCGGCACCGTCATCGACGCGCGGAAGTACTGGCCGTACGGGGAGCCGGCCTTCGGCGACTCGAACAGCCCGGAGACGCTTCGGTTTGCGGCAATGGAGAGGGATACGGAAGGGAGCCATTACTATGATCATGCGCGGGATCATGATTTTTCCTTGGGCCGATTCGTGAGCGTCGATCGAGTCTTTGGAACCGCGACGTCTCCACAATCATGGAATCGTTATTCGTACTGTCTCGCGAATCCTGTTCGGAATTCGGATTTAAAAGGGCTTCTTACTTCCACTATTGGGCCACTCGGCACTGATTGCTCCGACGGCTCTTGTTCAAGCACTGCTGGCCAGGTGGGTGACTTCGAGCCTGGGATAATGACTGATCCACAGCCGCTAATCGGGCATTTTGAGAATGGAGGATATGTCATTGGCTGCGATTATGATGGTTGCAACGATCTGCCTGACTCGGCAGTGGAAGTCTCCTCGTTTTTTGGCCGCTATTCTGATGGCGAAAGGATTCTAATCCGCGCAGGCCAGCTCACTGCCCCTATCGAGACTTATGTCGGAGGAGCTTTCGATTGGATAATGAAGGGCCTTATGTTTACTCTCGCGCCTGAAGCTGCAGGGCCTATAGCGATTGCGACAGACAGACCTGAGTCATGGAATACTCTTGCTAGTTACTCTTACACTCCAAAGGTTATCAATCAATGGGATAACGCGTTTGCGACGGGTGATGTTTTTCACAGATTTCCCATCTTGGTTGATGCTGAGGGATCGGCAGGAAGTGCTGTCGGGTGGTTTCGGGGAGGTGATGGAAAGATGCGCACTATATTCCAAATTCCCGGAACCGTAAACGGTGAAGACGGGTTCTATCAGTACTACCTTGAGCTCAACAAAACAATTAACCATAGGGTATTTAAAGGTTACAAATAACCATGACAGACAAGCCTTGCGTAATGATGCCTATTATAGCTTACCGGTGAGAATCTGTTTCCCAGGGTTTTCCCGCTGCAAGCCCTTCATTACCGGTACTGCTGGTGCTGGGAGAAAGCGCTTGTTATGCATAGATTAGGACCTTTGCAGTTGAAAATCGAATGGTACAAACTGACCTGTCGGAAGGTATACTAAATGCAAACATGCCGAGGTAAGGCAGCGGACAGATTCGTGTACTCCCTGTGGGAAGCGCTAATCGCACTTGAATTAAGAACTCTAGTGCTTCCACGAAGGATACTGGGATTGCTGGGTCAGATTGTCGCCCTAACAGCTCTTTCGTTCTTTTTCTTGTATTTGGGGAGTACGGCTGCTCAAGCAGAGGCGCAAGACCTTAAGGTGAGTCAGGCTGTCTCCCCCAACCTCCTAGTTTCGGGGAACAACCTGACATACACGATCACCGTAACTGCCTCTCCAGGCACTGTACGCTCGACCTGGACCCTGACCGATGTGTTGCCGGCGGGAGTCACCTTCGTGTCCGCCGCCGCTGCACAGGGGACATGCTCGCAGTCCTGCGGTATCGTCACGTGCAGCCTCGCAACTTCATCGGACAGTTTGTTCACCACCGACACGGTGAACATTGTCGTGAGACCGATGAGCGGCGCCTCGTGGACAAATTTGGTGGGCGTCGTCGGCGACCCGTCGATCTTCGATCCCAACATGGCGAACAACACTTCCTCGATCGTCACCGTTGGGACTGCGCCGACGATTTCGACGATCGTTCCCGTTTCCGGCCCAACGGCTGGCGGAACACCGTTCACGATCGCCGGCACGAACTTCGTTGCCGGTGCCACGGTTAAGATTGGAAGCCTGCGAGCCGCTGGGGTCGCCTTCGTAAGCTCAACCGCTCTCCAGGGCACAACACCCGCGCAACCTGCAGGCCCAGCGAGCGTCGTCGTTACGAATCCGAACTCGGAGACCGCGACGCTGCCCCAGGCCTTCACCTACCTTGCGCCGACGATCACTTCCGTGTCTCCGACTTCCGGTCCAATTGCGGGTGGCACCGTCGTTACCCTGACGGGGGCGAATTTTGTCTCCGGCTCGATCATCAATTTTGGAGGAACGCAGGCCACCGGTGTCACCTGGTTGAGCGCCACTCAACTCAGAGGTACGACGCCGCCCCATGTCGCCGGACCGGCCGATGTCGTGATGACCGGCCCGGACGGCGTCAGCGCTACCCGGGCCAACGGCTTCACGTTCCTCGGGCCGCTGCCGACCGTCGCGTCGGTCTCGCCCTTGTCCGGCCCGGTGGCTGGCGGAACGGCGGTCACAATCACCGGCACGAATTTCGCGAGCGGGACAACGGTTTCCATCGGTGGTGTGGCTGCCGCGACCGTCGCTTTGCTGTCATCAACGAAGATCGCTTGCACGACGGCAGCGCATGCTGCCGGTGCCGTCGACATTGTCGTCACCAATATTGACGGCCAAGCCGCCACGCTTCCAAGCGGGTTCGCGTATGTAGGCCCCCCTCCAACGGTGACGGCGATCAGCCCGTCGATCGGTTCGATGGCGGGTGGCACGGTGGTCACGGTAACCGGGACGAACTTCGCTACCCGCGTGTCCCTGAACATTGGCGGAGTCAATGCAACGGACGTTACTCGGCTCAGTGCAACACAGATTCGAGGAACGACAGGAGCCCATCCAGTTGGGGTTGTCGGCGTAATCGTCCTGAATCCTGGTCTGCAGATCGGACAGTTGAAGAACAGTTTTACGTACGTTGGACCAGGGCCGACGCTTGCGTCGATTACACCGAATTCAGGCCCAATCGCCGGCGGTACTACGGTAACTCTCAAAGGATCGAACTTCGGCTCAGGATCGACGATTTTGATAGGTGGCGTGGCCGCCACCTCCGTAAATCTGGTCAATTCTACGCAGATAACCTGCACGACACCGGCCCACGCGGCAGGTTTTGCGAACGTCGTCGTCACGAACCCGGACACTCAGGCCGCGACGCTGACGAATGGGTTCGTATATCTAGGACCACCACCCTCGATTACGGCGATCCGTCCGACCATCGGGTCGATCTTGGGAGGAGATTCAGTCACGATCACAGGTACAAATTTTGCGACTGGAGCAACGGTCTCTCTCGGAGGGGCAGCGGCGACGTCTGTGACAGTCAACAGCGCGACGCAGATTATCGGCCTGACAGGCCCGCACGCGGCGGGAGTGGTCGACGTCACCGTCACCAACCCGGGAAACCAAGTCGTTACCCTCCCTGCTAGTTTCACATACAAAGTGTCTACAATCACCTCGATTATTCCGCAATCAGGCACGACTCTCGGAGGGACCCAGCTCACTATTACGGGAACCAACTTCATTCAGACTCCGTCGGTGACCGTCGGCGGCAGTCTCTGCACCAACATCCAGTGGGACAGCTCTGCGAGCCTTAGTTGCTTCACGCCGGCTCATGGAGCCGGTACGGTCGATGTCGTAGTGACCAATCGAGGTGGCTCGTCAGCGACCTTGGTGAACGGATATACCTACATCTTGGTCACGCCGACGATCACTTCCATTTCTCCCAACTCGGGGTCGACGCTTGGGTCCGGCAAGGTCGATATTACTGGAACGAACTTCATTCAGTCGCAAGGCCTTACGGTTACCCTAGGAGGCGCCCCCTGCAGGAGCGTCAACTGGAACAGCTCTACGAGCATCAATTGCCCCCCGGGAGTGCATGCAGCCGGAGTAGTGGATGTTGTCGTGACCAATCCCAACGGGGCGTCAGCGACCTTGGCGAACGGATATACCTACATCTTGATCACGCCGACGATCACTTCTATTTCTCCCAACTCGGGGTCGACGCTTGGGTCCGGCAACGTCGATATTATTGGAACGAACTTCATTCAGTCGCAAGGCCTCACGGTTACCCTTGGAGGCGCCCCCTGCAGGAACGTCAACTGGAACAGCGCTACGAGCATCAATTGTCCCCCGGGAGTGCATGCAGCCGGAGTGGTGGATGTTGTTGTGACCAATCCCAACGGGGCGTCAGCGACCTTGGCGAACGGATATACCTACATCCTGATCACGCCGACGATCACTTCTATTTTCCCCAACTCGGGGTCGACGCCCGGGTCTGACAATGTCGACATCACGGGAACGAATTTCATTCAGTCGCAAGGCCTTACGGTTTCCCTTGGAGGCGCCCCCTGCAGGAACGTCAACTGGAACAGCTCTACGAGCATCAATTGCCCTCCGGGAGTGCATGCAGCCGGGTCGGTGGATGTCGTAGTGACCAATCCCAATGGTGCGTCAGCGACCTTGGCGAGCGGATATACCTACATCCTGATCACGCCGACGATCACTTCTATTTCTCCGAACTCAGGGTCGACGCTTGGGTCCGACAACGTCAATATTACTGGAACGAACTTCATTCAATCGCAAGGCCTTTCGATTACCCTAGGAGGTGTCCCTTGCAGGAACGTCAACTGGAACAGCTCTACGAGCATCGGTTGCTCCACGGGGGCGCATGCAGCCGGTATGGTGGATGTAGTCGTGACCAATCCCAACGGAGCGGCTTCGACGTTAACTGGCGGGTTTACCTACGTCGTGCGACCGCCCCGGTGAGTGACTTGCGAGGGCTGACGGCGCCCCCGCGAGGGCCTATATGAAACTCGCGAAGTTCATAGCAAAATTCGCGAGGCGTGGCGCCATTCGGGCGGTATCAAGCCGCAATCAATCAGAAGAGGCCAAGCCCCTGTAGCGGTTGAGGTTCCCTCCCCTTACTCCCAAGCCGAAAACACCGCGCACGTGTTGTGCCCGCCGAAGCCGAAGGCGTTGTTGAGGGCGACTTTCACGGTCCTGTGAACGGCCTCGTTGGCGGCGATGTTGACGTCGCAGGCGGGGTCCTGCTCGGTGAGGTTGATGGTGGGGGGCACGACGCCGTGGACCATGCTGAGGACGGTGGCGATGGCCTCGATGGCTCCGGCGGCTCCTAGCAGGTGGCCGGTCATGCTCTTGGTGGAAGTAGCCGTCAGGCGGTCCGCATGGTCGCCGAAGAAGCTGCGCACCGCTCGCGCTTCGGACTCGTCGCCCAGCGGCGTCGAGGTGGCGTGCATGTTGATGCTGTCCACCGTCTCCGGCGCAATCCCCGCCTCTTCCAGACCCCTCTTGAGGGCCAGGGCGATGCCCCTGCCATCCGGGTGGGGCGCGCTCATGTGGTAGGCGTCCGCGGAGGCTCCCACGGCCCGCAGCTCGGCGTAGATGCGGGCTCCCCGGCGGACGGCGCGGCCCGCTTCCTCCAGTACCAGCGCGCCGGCGCCGTCGCCCAGCACGAAGCCGTCCCGGTTCACGTCGAAGGGACGGCTCGCCCCCTGGGGATCGTCGTTGCGCGTCGACAGGGCCTTCATGGCGTTGAAGCCGCCGATTCCCATCTCCGAGACGGACGCCTCGCTGCCGCCGCAGAGGATGAGGTCGGCCTGCCCTTCGCGGATCAGGGAGAGGCCCTCCGCCAGGGCGTGGTTGCCCGTGGCGCAGGCGGAGACGACAGCGTGGTTGGGACCCTCGAAGCCGTAGCGGATCGAGAGGACGCCGCCCGCCATGTTGGGGATGATCATCGGGATGAAGAACGGCGAGATGCGGCGGGCGCCGTGCTCGACGTACTCCCGGACCTGGTTCTGCAAGGTATGGAAGCCGCCGATGCCGCTGCCGAAGATGATGCCGGCCTGCTGCCGCTCGAGCGGCGCCATCTCCTCCGGCTTCAGGCCGGCGTCGCGCAGCGCCTCGTCGGCGGCGGCCACGGCGTAGTGGCAGAAGGGGTCGAGGTGGCGCGCCTTCTTGCGGTCGAAGTAGACGAGCGGATCGAAGCCTTGAACCTCGCAGGCGAAGCGGGTGTGGAAGGGCGAGGCGTCGAAGCTCGTGATGGGCCGGGCGCCGCTCTCGCCGCGCAGCAGGGCGTTCCAGAACGTTTCGACCGTCAGACCCAGGGGAGTCACCGCTCCCAGGCCGGTCACCACCACCCGGCGGGCGAGTTCATTGGGCGTATGTGTGCTCATCTCAGGTCTCCGGGAGGGAAAAGGAATGGGCTGGACCGTAGACCGAGTACCGGGGGCGGGTCAAGGGGCCTATCGTCCCTCTGCCGGGTCGGACAATCATCTTGTCCCGGTCCGGGCCTGTCAAAGCACTCATCTACTAGAGCTTTTTAGCTAGAGCATATTGGGCATAAGTTTCTATTTCATTTGAAGAGAACGGAGCCTCGCTCTCTTCAAGATCGAGCGGCACTCTTGGGGCCGCCAGGGAGGATCGGCGATGGAGTTGATAAAATCGGTACGTCTGCTGTCCAACGTGCTCTTCTACCGCTTCAAGTGGGGCCATCCTGGGGAGGTCGGTCGCCATTGGGAAAACTACTGGCGGAGCATTGGGAAGACCGGCAAGGGTGGTGAGGTGTTGTGGGACAACGAGCCCGAGCGCGCTTCGGCGGAGGATCTGCCGCGCTTCCGACCGCACATGGATCTTTCGCTGCCGCTGCTCGACTTCGGCTGCGGCAACGGCCGGCAGACCCGGTATCTCGCCAAGCACTTCGACCGGGTGATCGCCACCGACGTCTCGCCGACAGCCATCGAAAAGGCGCGGGCGGAAACGCCGGCGGAGTTGAAGATCGACTTCCGGCTGCTCGACGCCCTCAAGCCGGAGCAGGCGAAGGCCTTCCACGACGAGTTCGGCGACGTCAACGTCTATATGCGGACGGTGATGCACGTGGTGCAGAAGCCGGACCGCCCGAGGTTCGTCGAGACGCTCTCGACACTGCTCGGCAAGCGGGGCACGCTCTACCAGATCGAGCTGTCGCTCTGCGCCCTCGACTACTTCCGGACGCTGCCGGGAAACAGCCCCTCGGGGCTCCCGTTGCACGTCCACAACGTGATCCGCACCGGCGCCACTTCCGTGGGCTTCGACCCGAAGGAGCGCTTCACTCTCTATCCCGAAGGCCGGTTCGAGGTGCTGGCGGAGGGGGACGACGTCACGATCAACACCGTCACTCTCGGCCACGGCGCGGAAGGGACGGTGCCCGCCAACTACCTGATCGTCCGCAACCGCAACGGGAATAACGGGTACAAACGGGTCCACGAAGCCGGGTAATACGGTTCGGGCCTCTGTGGAGTAATCTCTCCCCATGGGGCCCGAGGTTTCCGTCGTCATTCCCACCCACAATCGTCTGGAGGTTCTCGCCGAGGTCCTCCAGGCGCTGGAATTCCAGCAGAATCCCCCGACGTTCGAGGTCGTCATAGTGGACGACGGCTCCACGGACGGCAGCGCCGACTGGCTGCGCAGCCGGTCCTTCCGCATTCCGCTGCGTGTCCTGCTCCAGGAGAACCATGGGCCGGCGGCGGCGCGCAACACCGGCGTGGCGGCGGCGGCCGGCCGCTGGGTGTTCTTTCTGGGGGACGACACCGTCCCCTCGCCAGGATGGCTGGCCGCCCACCGGGAGGCCCATCGCCGCCGCGGCGACGACCCGCATCTGGCGGTGATCGGCTACACCGCCTGGCACCGGCGGATGCGGCTCAATCCCTTCCTGCGCTACGTCAACGAGTACGGCCTGCAGTTCGGCTATGCCCTCATCGGGGACAAAAAAGAAGACGTACCGTTTAATTTTCTGTACACCTCGAACCTCTCGATGCCCCGCGACCTGCTGCTGGCCGAGCCGTTCGATCTGCGTTTTCCCTACGCGGCCTGGGAGGACATCGAGCTCGGCTACCGGCTGAAGCGGCGTGGCATGCGTCTTGTTTATGAATCCAGCGCCATCGTGGCCCACGACCATCCGACCGATCTCGCCCGCTTCGCGGCGCGGCAGGAGAGGGCCGGCTACTGTGCCGTCGTCTTCTATCGACTGCATCCGGAGCTGGGAGGATTCCTGGGATTGGGTCCGAATGGACCGCCGCCGCTGCCGCCGGAAGCCCCGCAGAAGCGGCGGGAACGCCTGGTCCGGGCTTTGCAAAATTGGCCAGTGAGGACGCCCAAGCTATGGGAAGACGTCCTCAGGTATCATTACATCAAAGGTCTTCACCGCGCTTGGTCCCAGTTGGGCGCGGAGCAGGAAAAGGAGAGCACCCATGAATACCCCCAGACCAGCCGGCAGACGGTTCCGGGCTGAGGCGGTCCCCCTAGCACTCGCGGCCTTGCTGGCCGTGAGCCTCCCGGCCTACGCCCGTGGCGGCCACGGCGGCAGTCACTCCGGCGGCGGCCATTCCGGCGGTGCCCACGCGACCCGCTCCGGCGGTTCGCACGGCTCGACGGGCTCGCATGGCTCGACGGGCTCACACGGTTCGACGGGCCGCACGGCTCACGAGACGCCGGGCGGTTCAGGGCACGGCGGCCACGATGGCGGCCATGGCGGCCACTTCGGCGGTGGCCACCACCGCTTCGGTGGCGGCGGCCGGATCTTCATCGGCGGCGGTTTCTACGATCCCTTCTTCTACAACTTCTACTACCCCTTCGGCTACTGGGGAACCGGCGGATACTGGGGCCCTGACTATGACCCCTACTACAACGGCCGGCCCCGCGGCTACTACGACCGCGACGAGATGGGCGCTCTGGACCTCGACATCAGCCCCGGCCGCACCCACGTCTTCGTTGACGGTGAGGACCTGGGCGCCGTCGACAACTTCGACGGCTGGCCGGACTACCTGTGGCTGCCGAAGGGCACCTACGACGTGGCCTTCTACCTCGACGGCTACAAGACCATCGCCCGCCAGATCTCCATCTACCCCGGCAACGTCATCGACATCGACGACCGCATGGAGTCGGGCCCGTCCGTTCGGCCCGAGGATCTCGCCACCAAGACTCACGAACGGCGCGACGAGCGTCTGAGCGAGGAGCGGGAGCGCCGGTACGAGGGCCGTGGCGACGACGAGGGCTGGCGTGACCGGGTTCGCCGCGACCGCGGCCCCCGTCGTGACGGCGACCGCGCCGACCGTGGCGACCGCGGCGACTATCGCGGCCGGCCCCCGGCCGGGGACGATTCCGCCCGCGGCCGTCTGCATCTCGACGTGCAGCCCGAGGACGCCTCGGTGTACGTCGACGGCCGCTTCGTCGGCACCGGCTCCGACCTCTCCATGATGCGCGCCGGCCTCCCCCTGGCCGTCGGCGACCACAAGCTGGCCATCGTCCGCCCCGGACGTCAGGCCCAGGAAAAGACCTTCACGGTCAAGGCTGGCGAGGACGTCAAGCTCGACGTGAGCCTCGAATCCAACCCCGGCTGATCCCGAATTCCCTTGTAGCCACACCGATTCAGCCCTTCTCTCTCGCGGGAGAGAAGGGCTGAATGCCGTAGTCTTTGGGTTTGAGTGGGAAAGCGGTAAAAAAGGACGAGATCGGCGGCGACCAGAGGAGCTGCAAGAAGTAGTATCGCGCCACCAACCCGTCCTACCTCATCTTGTCTTCAAGACCCGTGCCAGCTTAGACTTCCCCTCTCGCGCGAGAGGGAGCCCGTGGCATGGCGTGCCGTTTAGGCGCGGGGGAGAAGCTCCGCCTGCCGAAACGTTTCGCGCCGGAGCGTCACGGAGTAGAGAAACTACAAAGAGCCAGGGAGGCTTACGGATGATGATGCATCGCGGACTTGCCACGGCCCTGTTCCGCCTCGCGATGATGGCGATCCTCGTGATGGCGGCGATGACCGTCATGACCACGCGGGCGGCGGCGGCCGACTTTCCGCCGGTCACCGACGAGGAGCGGAATCTCACGACGGTACCGGGCGAGCCCAACGCCGCGTCGGTGGTGCTGTTCAAGAAGGGCGAGTTCCAGATGGCCGGCTACGGGGCGCAGCTCGGCAACCAGAATTCCGCCCTGTACGTGCAGGTGCGCCTGAAGATCCTCACCGAAGAGGGGAAGAACAACGGTGAGATCACCATCGCCCACAGCGATTTCACGCGCCTCCACGGCTTCCAGGGACGAACGGTGCTTCCCAACGGCCAGGTGCACCCCGTGTCCGCCGATGCCAAGTTCCTGAGCAAGACCTCGTGCTCGCAGCGGACCTTCGTCACCGCGGTGGCCTTTCCCTCGGTGCAGGTGGGGGCGATCCTGGATTACCAGTACGAGCTGAGGTTCGACTCCATCTTCTATCTCGAGCCCTGGTACTTCTCCGAGGAGGTGCCCGTCCGCTACTCGGAGATCGTTTTCAGGGCGCCTCTCAATCTCGAGGTCCAGGCCTGGAGCCGGGCCTCCAAGCGGGTGCCGATCCAGACGGCGAAGCCCACGACGAATACCCTGGGATGGGCGGTCAAGGCTTGGGCGGAGAACGTGCCGTCGGTGCCGGACGAGCCGTTCGGTCCCACCTTCAAGGATCTCGCGGTGCAGATGCTCCTGCTGCCCAGCGCGTTGGTCGTGGAAGGCGTGAAGGAGCCGCTGCTGCAGAGCTGGAGCCATGTGGGCGAGGTGGCCGGCGGGATCTATGACGACGTCCGCCGCCGGGACTCCGGAGTGGCCAGGCGGGCTCAGGAGATTGCCGGCACCGGCACTGCCCGGGAGAAGAGCGAGGCGATCTATCGCTTCGTCCGCGACCAGATCGAGACCGATCCCGTCGGCGGCGTTCTCGTGGACAGGGAGGCATCGGTGGCGAAGTTCCTCTCCGCGGCCCGCTGCGACCTGGCGGCGAAGGCCCTGCTGCTCCAGGCGATGCTCAAGGCGGTGAAGATCGACTCGCGGCTGGTGTGGGCCGCCGACCGCACCCGCGGTGTCGTCGATCTCCAGCTTCCGAACCCGGGCTGGTTCGACACCGTCTTGGTGATGGTGGAGCTGGACGGCAAGCGGGTTTTTCTCGATCCGTCGGATCGCGGCCTCGCCTTCGGCGCTCTCCCTTTCAGCTACGAGGGCACCGCGGCGCTGATTCCCGACGCCAGGAAACCGGAGACGATCGTGCTGCCCGCGGCTCCCTTCGAGCAGAACCTGCGGCGCGCCGAGGTGGAGCTCGCCCTCGACGACAAGGGGCGCCTCGCCGGCACGGGCACCCTGGTGCTCACCGGCCACCGCGCCTGGGAACGGACGCATTGGAAGGACGACGAGGCCAGGACGGTCGAGGCCTGGAAGGAATGGCTGACCCCCCGCTACCGCGACTTCCAGATCGCGGACGTGAAGGCCGTCGAGCGGCCGGACGAGCGCAAGGTGACCGTCACGTGGAAGATGACGCAGCGCGAGGAGGAAGCTCTGGGCGACGAAGCCACGGTCGCTCCCGCCTCGCCCCTGGGACCGGTAGCCCAGCCCTTCGTCCAGCCGGCGTCCGCCCGGCGGACGGGCGTGACCTTCGACTATCCCGCCCGCGAGGAGGTTCAGCTCCGCCTGCGCTGGCCCGAAGGCTGGAAGGTCGAGAGCCGCCCCAAGGAGAAGACGATCATGGGCGCGGCCGGTTCGGTCAACACCGATATCGAGCTCAAGGAGGGCGAGCGCACCCTGATCTACAACCGGCGTTTCGATCTGCCCCGACCGGATTTCAATACCTCGAAGGACTATGAAGCCATTCGCTCGCTGTTCGGCGAGCTGGAGAAAAGCGATGCGCAGACCGTGCTGCTGGTCCACCGCTAGCCTCGCGGCCCTGCTGGCGGCGGTGGGTTTGATTCTACCGCCGCCTCTGGCCGCGGCCACGATGCTGGAGCGGACGGTCGACGTCGAGGTCCGGCCGGACGGCTCGGTCCTCGAGCGTACCCACCTGCGGGTGCGGCTCGACAGCCCGGGCGATTTCGCGCGCTGGTCGCCCCATTACGTCTATCTGGACGACAACCGGGAGCTGACGAGCCTGGAGGCCTCGGCCACCGGGCCGGACGGCAAGACGGTCAAGGTCTCCCGCCGCGATCTCGACACGCAGCAGTTGGCGGGCCGCGACGAGCTCCACTCGTCGCGCTCTTTCCGTACGGTGGCCTTTCCGCCCGTTCCCTCGGGCTCGGTGCTGGCGATGGACTACACGGTGAAGGAGACGCCCTGGTTTCCGGGGGGCGACGTTCGCCTGGGCTCGGAGGACGCCATCGAGTCGCTACACGTCGCGGTGCACGGCGCCGGCGCCGGCTGGCGCTGGCGGGTCGACGGTTCACTGCCGGGTCTTGCGGTGCAGGAATCCCCGGGCGGCGTCACCGTCACTGCCTCGCATCTGCCGTCTCTCGTGCCCCCCGCCCAGGCGCCGGACAGCGCCGGCGAGGGCGCCGTGCTGCGCTACGCCTGGGGCGCGCCCGCCGGTTGGGACGGGGTGGGCCGGTGGTTCGAGGGGCTGCTGACCCAGGTGCCGCGCAACGCCGAGCCGGTGCGCCGAAAGGCCCAGGAGCTCATGGCGAGCCAGACGACCAGGCGCCAGCGGATGGAGGCTCTGGTCGACTTCGCCCGCCGGCAGGTGCGCTACGTCGCCGTCGAGGTGGGCATCGGCGGCTACCGCCCCTCGCCGCCCCAACAGGTGATGGAGCGGCTCTGGGGCGACTGCAAGGACAAGGCGCTGCTGCTCACCGACCTGCTGCGCGAAGCGGGGATCGAAGCCTACCCGACGCTCATCCGGCTCGATCCCGGGGACCGCGTGGACCGCGAGTTTCCGTCGCCCTTCCAGTTCAATCACATGATCGTGGCCGTGCCCGTGGAAGGCCTGGACCTCGACGCGAGCGTGCCGGTGGCGAACGGCTTCCTCTTTCTCGACGCCACCCAGCGGGTGGGCGGGCTCGAATGGCTCAACCCGGGCGTGCAGGACCAGGAAGCCCTGGTGGTGAAGAAGGGCCAGGGCGTGCTGGTGCGGACGCCCATCCTCCAGGCCACGGAAGCGACCCGGCTGACCGTCGACCTGACGCTCGCGGCCTCGGGCGAGTCCACGGGCACCGCCCGTCTGGAGCTCACCGGCGAACCGGCGGCGGCCTTCCAGGAGCTGCGCTCGGGCGGCAAGCCGGTGGAGCTCGACCGGGCGATCCGCAAGGTGTTCGGCGGCCTGCTCCCGCCCGGCGTCTCGCTGACCGGCATCCGCTGGCAGTCGACGGAGGGCGGCGCTCCGTTCGTCAAGGTGGAGACCCAGGTGAGCCTCCCTTCTCTGGGGGCCGCAGCCGAAGCGGGAGCCCTGCCGCCCATCCCCATGCCGGGCCGCAACGAGCTGCCTTCGCCCGGCCTGCTGGAGAGCCGCACGCTGCCGGTCGTGGCGTCGCCATTCTCCAGCCGCACCACGTGGCACGTCACGCTGCCCAACGACGGCTGCAAGCCCGAGGGCCAGGACGTGAACGTGGGCAACGACGTCGGAGCCTTCCGGCAGACGACCTCCGTGGAAGGCAAGCTGCTCGTCGTCGAGCGCCAGTCGGAGCTGCGCCGGCGCTGGATCGAGCCCGCCGCCTTCCCGGCCCTCAAAGAGGTTTCGCTGGCCGAGTCCCGCGCCAACAAGCGGCGGCTGCGGCTGAGCTGCCGGGTGGCGCCATGAAGCGGCGGCTTCTCCTCGCCTTCCTCGGCGCCCTGATCCTGGTGCCCGGTGTCCTGCGCGCGCAGGCCCAGGCGTTCCCGCCTATCACGGCCGAAGAACGGGCGCTCACTTTCGTGCCGGGGGAGCCGAACGCTCCGGCGGTGGTGCTGTTCCGCCAGGGCGAGCTCCTGATGGAGGGCTACGGCAGCTTCTTCGGTAGCTACCGCTCGCACATGCGGATGCAGGCCCGGGTGAAGATCCTCACGGAGAGTGGCCGGAGCCGCGGCGAGATCTCGATTCCTCATAGCGAGTCCACGCGGCTGGAGGGGTTCGCGGGCCGCACCGTCTTGCCCGACGGCACGGTCGTCCCCGTGCCGGCCGACGCCAAGTTCGAGCGCCGAGCCTCGCGATCCAAGGGGATCTTCGTCACCGCCGTGGCCTTTCCCTCGGTCCAGGTGGGCGCCATCCTGGATTACCACTACGAGTTGGTCTTCTCCTCGCCCTTCGATCTCGAGCCCTGGTTCCTTTCGGACGAGGAGCTGCCGGTGCGCCGCGCGGAGGTCGTCTACGAGACGGCTCCCACCTGGCGCATGCAGTACTGGAGCCGCTCTCCCCTGGGCGTGGTGATCCATAAGGAGGAGACGGACAGCGGCCTCAAGGGGCACGTGCTGCGCGCGTGGGCCGAGAATCTGCCGTCTCTACCGCAGGAGCCCCACGGCCCTCCCTTCGGAGAGCTCGCGGCCCAGGTCCTGCTGCTGCCCGCGGCGGAAGGGGCCAACACCTCCGCGCCCAACACCCTGTTCGACAATTGGCGCTCGACCTGCACCCTGTTCACCCGCATCTATACCCAGGTGGCGACCCGCGACAATGGGGTGGAGCGCAAGGCCCGGGCCGTCGCGGGGAACGGCACGCCGCGGCAGAAGGCGGAGGTTCTCTACCGGTTCGTCCGCGACGAGATCCAGACGGATCCCTCCGGTTTCGCCGCCGCCGCCGTGGATCCGGCGGGGTCGGTGACGCGGGTTCTCTCCAAGCAGCGCGGTACCGGTATTGAGAAGGCTTTGCTTCTGGGGCAGATGCTCTTCTTCTCCCATATCGAGTACTCGCTGGTCTGGGCCCGCGACCGGCGGCTCGGTATCGCCACCGATCCCAAGGCGGCCAATCCTGCCTGGTTCGACGCCGTGTTCCTGAGAGCGAAGCTGGACGGCAAGGACGTCTTCCTCGATCCTGCCGATCCCGGCCTCGGCTTCGGCCAGATCCCCATGGCCTACGAAGGCACGGCGGCGCTGATCCCATGGGACATCCCCCAGGGCCTCACGCTGCCCGAAACCCCCTTCGATCAGAACCTGCGCCAGGCCGAGGTCGACCTGACCCTGGACGCCGCGGGCCGTCTCTCCGGCACCGGTACGCTGCTCTTCACCGGGCATTCCGTATCCACGCAGACCGCCGAGGACTGGAAGAAGTGGCTTGCCGAGCGATTCCGGGAGTTTCAGATCGCGGATGTGAAGGCCGCGGAGACTCCGGAAGAGCGCAAGGTCGCCGTCACCTGGACCCTGGCGCAACGCCAGGAGGAGGTGCTCGGCGACGAGGTCTCCCTCACCGCGAGCGCTCCTCTGGGGCCGCTGGCGCAGCCCTTCGTCCAGACTCCGGCTCAGCGCCGCACGAAAGTGGGGTTCGACTATCCCTACCGCGACGAGGTGATCTTGCATCTGCACTGGCCCGAGGGCTGGAAGCTTGAGGCGAAGCCCACGCCCGCGGCCCTCGACTCGCCGCCCGGCGCCTTCCTCACCGCGGTGACGATGAAGCCGGAGGAGCGCACGCTGCTCTATCGCCGGCGGTTGGACGTCGTCCGCCGGGATGTGGACACCGCGCAGTACGCGGATCTCCGCTCCCTGTTCGGCGCCGTCGAGACGAGCGACGGGCAGAAGGTTGTGCTGGTGCGGCGGCCGTAGAGGGCGGCGAGGCGCCGTCCTGGGAACTCGCCTAGTCTGGCCCAACGTTAATGGCTGGACATTGGAAGTTGAGAAACCAGCATGACGATCTCGAAGGTCTCCGGCGAGTAATTTAGAATCATAAAAATCCATCGCGGTCGGCGTTCTGAGGCAAAATTACTCTGGTGCCCCGAAGGGGCTAAAGCGGGCTAACCCGCATTTCTCACAAAGGGGGCCGTGGTCGGCCGTTTTCGGGGCGAAATCGCGGAAGGTTGTCTGCAGCCCCTTCGGGGGTTTAGTTCGGAGTCACCGGAGGGCGAGAACAGAGCGG
>Ga0134125_10000305_pt1 | contig 68167 bp, 12 predicted proteins | sample KB31751_FD_96464 | JGI IMG/M metagenome (GOLD analysis project Ga0134125, IMG submission 96464) | Terrestrial soil microbial communities with excess Nitrogen fertilizer from Kellogg Biological Station, Michigan, USA - KB3-175-1 | ecosystem: Environmental > Terrestrial > Soil > Unclassified ... | reverse complement strand
GCCGGGCGGCGAGGAGAGCGAGGAGAGCCTGCGCGCCTACCTGGCGGGCAAGCTGCCGGCCTACATGGTGCCGTCGTCGTACGTGTTCCTGGAATCCCTGCCGCTGTCGGCCACCGGCAAGGTCGACCGCCGCGCCCTGCCGCTCCCCCTCACTCAACGCCACGAAGCCGTGCCGGGCGGCCCGGGCTCCGGTTCTCCCCTGGCTGAAACGATCCGCCAGATCGTCGAACGGGTGTTGGGCTTCGACCGCGTGGAGTGGGGTGCCAACCTTCTCGATCTGGGGGCGAACTCGGTCGACCTCATTCGCATCTCCAACCAGCTCGAGCGCGAGCTGTCGTTCCGGCCCACGATGGAGGAGTTCTTCCGGACGCCGACGGTCGCCGGGCTCGCTGAGCTCTACGCGCAGGAGCGGCCGGAGACGGCCGTCCCCGAGGCGGCCTCTCGCTGGTCTCCGGAGAGCGTCGTCGATCCGGAAGAGCGCGAGCGTTTCAAGGAGCGGCGGCTTGACCTGCGTCCGGCCGATCCCGCGCGCCGGCACCTCGACCTGGAGGCAGGCGACGCCGGACAGCCGGAACTCCGCAGCGAGCGGTTCTTCGCCGCGGAGCCGATCCTCAACCGGGCTTTCGGCAGGTTCCTCGCCAGCTTGCGGGAGCTGCCGGCCGGCGATCACACGCAACGCCTCTATCCCTCGGCGGGTGGCGCCTATCCCGTGCAGGTCTATCTGCACGTCAAGGCAGGGCGGGTCGAGGGGATTCCGGCCGGGACCTACTACTACCATCCGGCCGAGCACCGGCTCGTCGCCCTCACCTCCGGAGTCGAGCTCGATCCCGGCATCCATGCCGATTTCATCAACCGTCCGATCTTCGAGCGTTCCGCCTTCTCCCTCTTCCTGATCGCCCAGGCAGGCGCCATCGCGCCGCTCTACGGGAAGCGCGCGCGGGATTTCTGCCTGCTCGAAGCCGGGGCGATGCTCCAGCTCCTGCGGGCCGGCGCTCCCGCCTGCGGGCTGGGGATCTGTCCGATCGGCGGCCTCGACTTCGCTGCCGTCCACCCTCTCTTCGCGCTCGACGAGGGGCATGAGCTGGTGCACTCGCTGGTCGGCGGCGCGCTGCCCACGTCGACGCCGTCGGTCGGCCGGCCGTCGTCGGCCTCCGTCGGCCTTGGGGAGCCCGGCGATCGCGGACGGGCCGTGACGAAGGAGCCGCCTCTGCTCAGGATTCCGCGCGACGGCGAGCTGCCGCTCTCCTCGCCGCAGCTCCGGCTCTGGTTTCTCGACCAGCTCGAGCCTGGAAACCCGGCCTACAACGTGTTCGGGACCGTGCGGGTGAGCGGTGCGTTCGACTTGCGCGCCCTGGAGCTCGCGATCTCCGAGATCGTGCGCCGGCAGGAAGTGCTGCGCGCCACCTTCCCGGTGGTCGCAGGCCAGCCGCAGCAGCGGATCGCCCCGTCCCGTCCCGTCCCGCTGCCGGTCGTCGACCTGCGCGGCTTGCTTCCGGCCGCGCGCGAGGAGGAGGTCGTACAGCTCGCGTGGGCCGAGGCGGCCCTCCCCTTCGATCTCGGGAAAGGGCCGCTGCTGCGGTGCGCGCTGGTCGACCTTGAGGATGACGAATGCCTGGTGCTCTTCACCATGCACCACATCGTCAGTGATGCCTGGTCGCGCGGCATCCTGGTGACCGAGCTGGTGCCACTCTACGCCGCCTTCGCCGCCGGGCGGCCCTCGCCGCTGCCGGAGCCGGCCTTCCAGTACGTCGACTTCGCGGCCTGGCAGCAGGCCTGGCTCCGCGGGCCGGTGCTCGCCGGGCAGCTCGCCTACTGGAAGCGCCAGCTTGGGGGCTCGACGGGGCGCACCGACCTGCCGGTCCGGCCGCTCGGTCCCGAGGGGGCCAGCTCGCGTGGAGCGCGGTCCCACTTCACTCTCGCGAGGGAGCTGCGGGATGGGCTCAACACCCTGGCGCGCCAGCACGATGCCACCCTGTTCATGGTTCTCCTCGCCGGTTTTCAACTGCTTCTCCATCTGCACTCGCGGCAGGACGACATCGCGGTGGGCACGCCGATCACCAACCGCCGCCGGGCCGAGACCGAGGGGTTGATCGGGTTCTTCGTCAACACCCTGGTGATGCGCACGGACCTGGGCGGCGACCCGACCTTCGCCGAGTTGATCGGGCGGGTGCGCGCGGTGGCGCTCGGCGCCTTCGCGCATCAGGACACCCCGTTCGAGCTGGTGGTCGACGCTCTGCGGCCCGAGCGCAGCGTGAGCCGGACCCCGCTCTTCCAGGTCTGGTTCGTCCTCCAGAACGTCCCCCTGCCGGCCGTGGAGCTGCCGGGGGTGAGGATGCGGGGAATCGATCTCCACAGCGGCCTCGTGCGGCACGACCTGAAGCTCGAGATGAGCGAGACGCCCGAGGGGATGCGCGGCTTTTTCGAATACAAGTCGGACCTCTTCGAGGAGGCCACGATCCAGCGCTTCGCGGCCGGCTTCGAAGCGCTCCTGCGGCTCGCGGTGGCGCACCCCGGCAGGTCCCTGGCCGATCTCGCGGCAGGGGTGGCCGACGCCTGGGCGGCCCGTCAGCGGACCCAGGAAGAGGAGCTGCTCCAGGCTCGGCGGCAGCGCTTGACCGGTCTCAAGCGGCGGCAGGAGAAGGGCTGAGGCGGCGCAGATGACTATGCAGAGCAAGCCCCTGACCGGCACCCGTCTCTCGCCGCAGCAGCGCCACCTTTGGGCGCTGATGACGGAGCTCGGCCAAGGGGCGTTCACGACCTGGGCGATGCTGCGCATCGACGGGGAGCTCGAGCCCGGCCGGCTCGCCGCGGCGTTCGCCGCAACGATCGAGCGCCATGAGGTCCTGCGCACCACCTTCCACGCGCTGCCCGGAATGACGATCCCCCTCCAGGTGGTCCAACCGGAGGCGAAATTCTCCCTGCTCCGGCCGGAGGCTCGCCAGGCGGGCGAAGAGCTGCTCCTCGCCGCTTGCCGCGAACCCTTCGATCTGGCGGCCGGACCGGTGCTGCGCGCCGCCCTCGTCTCCCCTGAACCGGGCCGGCACCTGCTCGGCGTCGCCCTGCCGGCGGTGGCGAGCGATGGCCCCGGGCTGATCAACCTGTTGCGGGAGGTCGTCGACGCCTACGGCCGGCAGGACGGACCGCCGGCGGACGAGGGGCTGTTGCAGTACGCCGACATCGCCGAGTGGCAGAACGAGGTCTTCGAAGGCGAGGGCGGCTCGGTCGGCGCGCAACGCTGGAGCTCCCCCGATCTCCAGGAGGCGCTCGCGGCCGAGGTGGTCCTGCCCGGCCTCCGGACGCCCGCGGCCGGCTTCTCCCCCTGCGTTCTGCGGGTCGCCCTCGCGGCCGGGACCGCCGATCGGATCGCCGCCGCCGCCCGGCGGCTCGCGGTTCCCGAGCAGGCGGTCCTGCTGGCCGTCTGGCAGGCTCTCCTCGGCCGCCTCGCCGGCAGCGACCGGGTGGTCGTCGGCGTCCTGGCCGACGGCCGCGCCTATGCGGAGCTGGGGGAGGCGCTCGGGGCTCTCGCGCGCCACTTGCCGATCGTCGGCCGGAGCGTGCCCGGAGGCTCGCTCGCGAGCCGCGCCGGCGAGGCGGCGGAGGCGCTTCTCGAAGCGGTGCGCTGGCAGGAGTTCTTCGACTGGGGACGCGCCGGCGAACAGGGGGTTCGCCCCCCGGACTACGCCTTCGAATGGCGCCCCGAACCGGAGCGCTGGCCGGCGGGAAACGTCAGCTTCTCGGTGGCGCGCCTCGCCTCGTGCACGGACCGCTTCGCGCTCACGCTCGTCGCCGCGGGGGAGGGCGGCCGGCTCCGCCTCGAGCTGCGTTGGGATGCTTCGCGCCTGTCCCGGATCGACGCCGAGCGCCTCGCCGGGCGTCTGGCCACCCTGCTCCACCACGCCTGTGACGATCCGGAGAGGCCGCTCGACGAATCGCCGCTCGACCCAGCGTGCGAGCGCCATGCGGCGCTCGTCGAGCTCAACGACAGCGCGGTCGAGTTGACGGAGCGGCGGACGGTACACGCGCTGTTCGAGGAGCAGGTGGACCGCCGCCCCTCCTGCCCGGCCCTGGTCTGCGAGGGAGAGGTTCTGACCTACGCCGAGCTCGACCGGCGGGCCAACGGCGTCGCGCATCGCCTGCGCGAGCTCGGGGTGGGGCCCGAGGTCGTCGTCGCGCTTTGCGCCGAGCGGTCGCCGGAGCTGATCGTGGGCTTGCTGGGGATCCTCAAGGCGGGCGGCGCCTACGCCCCGCTCGATCCCGGCATGCCGCGCGAGCGGCTGGCCACGCTGGTCGCGGAGTGCGGCGCGCCGTTGTTGCTCACCGCCGGGCTCCTCGCCGGGAGCCTTCCCGCGCTCCCGCGCGTCGTCCGGTGTGAGGACATCCCGCCGGCGGACGTCCGCCCGGACGGGGGAGCGCGGGGAGGGAACCTGGCCTACGTCATCTTCACCTCGGGCTCCACCGGCCTGCCCAAGGGGGTAGCGGTCGAGCATCGACGACTGGTCAATTACGTGCAGGCGGCGGCCGCGCGGCTCGAGCTCTCGCCCGGCGGCCGCTACGCGACCGTCTCGACGCTGGCGGCCGACCTCGGCAACACCATGGTGTTCCCGGCGCTCACCAGGGGTGGCTGCCTGCATCTGATCTCCCACCAGCGCGCCATGGATCCGCGCGCCCTCGCCGAATATGCCGAGCGCTGGGATTTGGACTACCTGAAGATCGTCCCCAGCCACCTCTCCGCCCTGATCGGAAATCCGTGGAGCGGCGGCCTGCTGCCGAAAGCGGCGATCATCCTCGGCGGAGAGGCGCTCGGCTGGGATCTCGTCGCCAGGCTCCGCGCCGCGGCTCCCTCCTGCCGGATCTTCAACCACTACGGCCCCACCGAGGCCACCGTCGGGGCCCTCGCCCATCTGGTCGGCGAGGAGGAGACGACAGCGACGGTGCCGATCGGCCGCCCGCTCGGCAATGCCCGGGTCTATCTGCTCGATCCCAGGTTCCTGCCGGTGCCCAGGGAGGTCGCCGGTGAGCTCTACATCGGCGGCCGGTGCCTGGCGCGCGGGTACATCGGGCGTCCTGAGCTGACCGCCGAGCGATTCATCCCCGATCCCTTCGCTCCCGAGGCCGGCGGCCGGCTCTATCGCACGGGGGACCGGGCCCGATTGCTGGCCAGCGGGTCCGTCGAGTTCCTGGGCCGTATCGACGACCAGGTGAAGATTCGTGGCTACCGGGTCGAACCCGGCGAGGTGACCGCCGTGCTGCGCGCTCATCCGGCGGTGCGCGACGCGGCCGTGGTGCCGCATCAGGAGCGGCCGGGCGAGGTGAGCCTGGTGGGATACGTGGTGCCCGCCGAGGGGAGCGAGGGTAGGGGGCTGAAGCCCGCGGACCTGCGCGCTTTCCTGCTCGGCTTGGTGCCGGAGTTCATGGTCCCGCGGGCGTTGGTGCTGCTGCCGTCCCTCCCTCTGACCGCCAACGGCAAGCTGGACCGGAGGCGGCTGCCCGCCCCGCAGGACGCCGCCGGCGACGCCCAGGACCGCATCGCGCCGCGCACTCCGGCGGAGTTCCTGCTGGCGGCGATCTGGAGACAGGTGCTGGGGATCGGGGAGGTAGGGGTCCGCGACAACTTCTTCGCGCTCGGCGGCGACTCGATTCTCAGCATCCAGGTCGTCTCGCGCGCCAGCCAGGCCGGTCTGCGGCTGACGCCGCGGCAACTGTTCCAACACCAGACGATCGCCGACCTGGCCGCCGTCGCCGGGACCTGGGAGTCGCTGGAGCACGCCGGTCCGCTGACCGGCGGGCTGCCCCTGACCCCCATTCAGCACTGGTTTTTCGCTCAGGAGCTTCCCGAGCCGCAGCATTTCAACCAGCCGCTGCTGCTGCGCCTGCGCCCGGGGCTCGATCCCGCGCTCCTGCGCCCGGCGATCGCCCGGCTGATCGAGCATCACGACGCCCTGCGGCTGCGCTTCACCCGCGGCTCCGGGGGTTGGGAGCAGGTCTGCGCCCCCCCCGGCGGCGAGCCTCCCTGGGGCTGGATCGACCTGCGGGCGCTGCCCGCGGAACGGCGCCGTGGGGGGCAGGAGGCGGCCGCCCAGCAGCTCCAGGAGAGCCTCGACCTCGGCGTCCGCCTGCTGCGCGCGGCGGTCTTTGAGTGGGGAGGCGCGGAGCCCCCCCGTCTGGCACTGGTCGTCCACCATCTGGCGATCGACGCCGTCTCCTGGCGCATCCTGCTCGAGGACCTCACCACGGCTTGCAGGCAGGCCGGCCAGGGACTGCCGATCGCGCTGCCGTCGCGGACGACCTCGTATGGCGCCTGGGCGGAGCGCCTGCGCGAGGAGGCCGGTTCGCCGGCGCGGCGCGCCGAGCTCGCGGCCTGGCTTGCCATCGCCCGCTCGGACTTCACGCTGCCCGCCGCCGGCGCTGGTACGGCCGGCGCTGCCGCCTCCGTCGTGGTGGAGCTGTCGGCCGGGGAGACCCGTGCGCTGCTCTCGGAGGTCCCGGAGGTCTACGGGACCCAGGTCAACGACGTCCTGCTGGCGGCCCTCGCACCGGCCCTGGCGCGTTGGGCGCGTCACGACCGGCCGCTCCTCGAGCTCGAGGGGCACGGGCGCGAGGCGAGCGGTGAAGGGATCGACCTGTCGCGCACGGTCGGCTGGTTCACCTCGCGCTATCCCGTGGCCCTCGAGCTGCGGGGCCTGCATGGGCCGGAGGCGGTCCTGAAGTCGGTCAAGGAGCAGTTGCGCCGCGTTCCCGGCCGCGGTCTCGGCTTCGGTCTCCTTCGCTATCTGGCCGCCGATCCCGCGGTTGCCGATGCGATGACCGCGCTGCCGCGGCCGCAGGTGAGCTTCAACTATCTCGGCCAGCTCGATACCGCGCTGCCGGCGGAAGCGTTGTTCGCGCTGGCCGCCGAGCCAATGGGTCCGGAGCGGAGCCCCCGCAACCCGCGGCGCTACCGGCTGGAGGTCAACGTCCGGGTGGCCGGCGGCCGGCTTCAGGGCGCCTTCGTCTACGGCCGCGATCAACACCCCGAGGCTCAGATCGAGGAGCTGGCCGGCAGCTTCCTCGCGGAGCTGCGGCGGCTGATCGCGCACTGCGCCGATCCGCGGGCCGGCGGGCGCACGCCGTCGGATTTCCCGCTCGCCGAGCTGGACCAGGCCCGGCTCGACCGCTTGGTGGGGAAGGGGCGGCACCTCGAGGACGTCTATCCGCTCTCGCCGCTGCAGCAGGGCCTGCTGTTCCACGCCCTGTACCACCCCGGATCCTATGTCTTGCCGATGAGCTTCACGCTCGAAGGGGAGCTCGACGTCGCGGTGCTGCGACGGGCCTGGCAGGAGGTGGTCGACCGCCATCCCATCCTGCGCACCTCGTTCGCCTGGGAAGGTCTCGAGCGGCCGTTGCAGTTGGTGCATCGCCGGGTCGAGCTGCCCTGGGAGGAGCTCGATTGGCGGCAGCTCTCGAGCGGGCAAGGCGAGCAACCGTTGCAGGCGTTGCTCGCCAGCCGGCTGCGGCAGGGTTTCGATCTCGCCCGCGCCCCCCTGATGAGCTTGACGCTGGCGCGCACCGGCGAGCGCTCCTGGTCGTTCCTCTGGGAGCGCCATCACCTGCTGATCGACGGCTGGACGACCTCGCTGATCCTGAACGAGGTCTTCCGCGCCTATACCGCGGTCACGGGCGGTGAGCCATGGGCGGCCGGGCCGCCCTACCCCTTCCGCGACTACATCGCCTGGCTCGGCGCCCAGGACCTCGCGGCCGCCGCGGAGCACTGGCGGCGTACCCTCGCGGGTTTCGCCGCGCCGACGCCCCTGCCGGTGCCGCCCGAGGCCGCGCTCTCCGCGCCGTCGCAGGAGGCGACCGGAGAGGTGCAGGTCAAGCTCTCGCCCGCGGAGAGCACGGCGGTCGAGGCCTTCGCGCGGCAACGCCAGATCACCCTCAACACCCTGTTTCAAGGGGCCTGGGCGCTCCTGCTCGCACACTATGCCGACAGCGAGGACGTGGTCTTCGGCGGTGTGGTCGCGGGCCGCCCGCCAACCCTGCCGGGAGTCGATACGATGGCCGGGCCGTTCATCAACACGCTGCCCGTCCGTGTCCGCGTACCCCCCGCGAGCCCGCTCGTCGCCTGGCTGATCGACCTCCAGGCGGCGCAGGCCGAGCAGCGCCAGTTCGAGCACAGCCCGCTGGTCGAGATCCAAGGGTGGAGCGAGCTGCCGCGCGGCCTGCCGCTGTTCGAGACGATCCTGGTCTTCGAGAACTATTCGATGGAGTTCGCCGCGGGCGACGGCTCGGTGCGCGTGCGGGGTATCCGGCATGCGATCACCAACAGCTATGCCCTGACCTTGCGGCCGGTGCCGATGGCGACCCTGGAGATGCACATGCTGTTCGACCGGTCGCGAATCCCGGCCGCGACCGCGACCGCGCTGTTGCAGCGATTGGAGCTCCTGCTGGCGCGCCTGCTGGCGGCGCCCGAGAGCTCGCTCGGCGAGCTCTCGGCGGCGCTCGCGGCCGAGGACGAGCGGCACCGGCAGGCGCAGGAAAAGACTTACGACGACTCCCTGCTGCAAAAATTCAAGAGCGCCCGGCGGAGGGCGGTCAGTTCCACGATCGGAGGGGTTTGAACATGAACGATCCAACGGAGAGGCCAAGCCTCAAGAGCCTGGGAACCATCCGCCGCAAGGCGGTGAGCGTGTCGGAGGACGATCTCGTCCGCACCTCCGACCTCGAGGCGGGACGCGGGCTTCCACTCCTGGTCGAGCCCGCGGTCGAGGGGGTCGACCTGGCGAAGTGGATGGGCCGCAACCGTGAGCTGGCGCAGCGCCATCTGCTGGCGCGTGGCGGCCTCCTCTTCCGCGGCTTCGGGGTGGCGGGCGAGGAGAGCTTCCAGACCTTCGTCGAGGCCGCCGCCGACCAGTTGCTCGAGTACACCTACCGGTCGACTCCCCGCACCAAGGTGAGGGGCAAGATCTACACGTCGACCGAGTACCCGGCGGACCAGTCGATCCCGATGCACAACGAGATGTCCTACTCGCGCAAGTGGCCGCTCAAGATCGCCTTCTTTTGCGTCCAGCCCGCGGCCGACGGCGGGGAAACGCCCATCGCCGACAGCCGCCGCATGTACCAGCGGATCGATGCCGGCGTCCGCGAACGCTTCGCGCACAAGCAGGTGATGTACGTCCGCAACTACGGCGAGGGGCTGGATCTTTCCTGGCAGGACGTCTTCCAGACGGACGACCGGGCGCAGGTGACGGAGTTTTGCCGCGAGGCCGGAATCGAGCTCGAGTGGCGATCGGGAGACCGCCTGACGACCCGCCAGGTCTGCCAGGCCGTGGCGGATCATCCGGTCACGGGGGAGAAAGTCTGGTTCAACCAGGCGCATCTGTTCCACATCAGCAGCCTCGCTCCCGGCGTCCGGGAGGCGCTGCTCTCCGCCCTGGGCGACAGCGGTGTGCCGCGCAACACGTTCTACGGCGACGGCTCACCCATCGAGCCCGAGGTCCTCGATCACATCCGTGCCGTCTACGACGAGGAGTCGGTCCTCTTCCCCTGGCAGCAGGGGGACATCCTGCTGCTCGACAACATGCTGGCCGCGCACGGGCGGCGGCCCTTCAGCGGCTCCCGTCAGATCGTGGTCGGCATGGCCGAGCCCTATGAGATCGCGGAGCGCGTGGCGTAACCCATGCGCTCGCCAGTGGAAAGAGTGGAAGGGTTCATGCTGTCTCCGCAGCAGCGGCGCCTCTGGTCGCTCGAGCGCGGGAGCTTCCGCTCGCCCTATCGCACGGTGGGTGTGCTCACCGCCGACGGGCCGCTCGACCGCGGTGCGCTCGCGGCAGCCCTCGCGGCGGTCGCCGGCCGGCACGAGATCCTGCGCACCAGGTTCCAATGCCTGGCGGACATGACCATTCCCCTCCAGGTCATCGCGGAGCAGCCGGCCTGTGAGCTGATCGAGCACAACCTCGCGGGCCTGCCGGCGGTAGGCCAGGAGCTGCGGGTCGCGGCGCTCTTCGACGGCGAGCTGGAAGCGGGCTTCGACCTCGCCCGCGGCCCGCTGTTGCGGGCGCAGCTTGCCATCCTGGCAGGCGAGCGGCACGCGCTGGTCCTCTCCCTGCCGTCGCTCTGTGCGGATATGGTGGGTCTGTTCAATCTGGCGCGGGAAATCGTCCGCGCCTACGGCGGGCCCGGCGAGGAGGATGAGCCGATCCAGTATGCCGACCTCGCGCAGTGGCAGAGCGAGCTGCTCGACGACGAGGAGACACGGCCCGGGCGGGAGTTCTGGGCGGCTCAGGACCTGTCGGCCCTCGCCGTGCGGCTGCCGGGAGAGCCGGCTCGCCCCGCCGCCGAGTTCTCTCCCCGCGTCCTCCCGCTGCCGCGGCGGGAGCTCGCCGAGGTGGTAGAGCCTCTCTGCCGGCGGCTGGGCGAGCCTCCGGAGCTCATCCTGCTCGCCGCCTGGACGTTGCTGCTCGCGAGGGTCACGGATCGCGCCGAGCTGGTGATCGGCGTCGCCCGCGACGGCCGCAGGTACGCCGAGCTGGGCGGGGCTCTCGGCCTCTTCGCGCGTTCGCTGCCGCTGCGCTGCGCCGTGGACCCGGAGGTGCGCTTCGCCGAGCTGGTGGCCGGGCTGCGGCAGGGTCTCGAGACCGCCGGCCGATGGCAGGAGTGCTTCGCCTGGAACGCCGCAGAGAGCCCCGGAGCCAATCCGGAGCTAACTCCCTTCGCCTGGGAGGCGGAGCCGTCGAGCGCCGTCTTGTCGGCCGGCGGGGGCCTCTCCTTCGGTCTGGCGGACCGGTTCAGTTGCTGCGAACGGTTCACCGCCAAGCTCGCCTGCGGCGGCTCGGCCGAGGAGCCCGTGGCCGCTCTGCACTTCGATGCCGCGTTGCTGGCGCGCGAGGAGGCCGAGGTCCTGGTGGAGCGTCTCCTGAGCGCGCTTCGTTCGTCCCTCGCCCGGCCCGCCGCCAGCCTCGGCGAGCTCGACGTGCTGGCGCCGGCCGAGCGCGAACGGCTGCTCGTCGAGCTCAACGACAGCCAGGTGGTCTGGCCCGACCCGGGGCTCGTCCATCATCGCTTCGAAGCGTGGGCGGCGCGGGCTCCCGACGCGCCGGCGGTGGTCGCCGAGGACGGGAGCCTGACCTACGCCGAGCTCAACCGGCGGGCCAACCGCGTCGCTCACCTCCTGCGCGGAAGGTGCGTCGGGCCGGATTCCCCGGTCGGGCTCTGCTGTGAGCGTTCGGCAGACCTGGTCGTCGGCCTGCTCGCCATCCTCAAGGCGGGGGGCGCCTATCTGCCGCTCGACCCGGCGCTGCCGCGCGAGCGCCTTGCCGCCATGTTGGAGGACGCTGCGGTGGGGTTGGTACTCACTCGGCATCACCTGGTCGAGTCGCTGCCTCACCTGGAAATCCCGGTGCTCGAGCTCGACCGCGAGCCGGCGTCCGGTCCCGGGGAGGCGGCGGACCCACCACCGTCGGCGGCGCCCGAGAACCTGGCCTACGTTCTCTTCACGTCGGGCTCGACCGGCCGTCCCAAGGGGGTCGCGGTCGAGCACCGACAGCTCGCGAACTATGTGCGCGCCATCGAACGTCGCCTCGCTCTCGCGCCCGGCGGCAGCTTCGCGACCGTCTCGACCTTCGCCGCCGACCTCGGCAACACCGTCGTCTTCCCGGCGCTTTGCGGCGGCGGGACGCTCCACGTGATCTCCCCGGCGAGGCTGGCGGATCCGGAGGCGCTCGCCGACTATGCCGCGGCGCACCCCATCGATTGCCTGAAGATCGTGCCGAGCCACCTGTCGGCACTGCTGTCGGGCTCGCGGCCGTCCCTGGTGCTGCCGCGCGCCCGGCTGGTGATCGGCGGCGAGGCGTCACGCTGGGAGCTCGTCGAGCGGGTGCGCACGCACGCTCCCGGCTGCCAGGTCTTCAATCACTACGGCCCGACGGAGACGACCGTCGGCGTGCTGGCGTACCGCACGACCGCCGAGGCGCCCGCGGCGGGTCGCGTGCCGCTCGGCCGTCCCCTCGCCAACTGCCGTACCTTCGTCCTGACCCCGAGCGGCGAGCCGGTCCTGCCCGGCGGCGTCGGCGAGATCCACGTCGCCGGCGCGGGGGTCTCCCGCGGCTACATCAACCGCCCGGGCGCGACCGCCGAGCGCTTCGTGCCCGATCCCTACAGCGGGCGGGCGGGCGGGCGCATGTACCGCACCGGTGACCTCGCGCGCCACCTGCCCGGGGGCGATCTCGAGTTCGTCGGCCGGGTCGATCACCAGCTCAAGATCCGCGGCTTCCGGATCGAGCTCGGCGAGATCGAGAGCGTCCTCGCGAGCCATTCCAGGGTGCGGGAGGCGGTGGTCGTGGCCCGCGATTCGGCGAGCGGAGATCCCCGGCTGGTCGCCTATGCCGTGGTCGACCCGGCCGCCGAGCCCTCGATCGAGGAGCTGCGCAACCACTTGGCGGATTGGCTTCCGGAGGTGATGCTGCCGGCCACGATCGTGCGGCTCGACACCTTGCCCCTGACCGCCAACGGCAAGGTCGACCGCGGCGCCCTTCCGGATCCGGACCAGATGGAGTCGACCGCGGCGCCGCCCCGGACGTTGACCGAGGAGGTTCTGGCGGAGATCTGGGCGGAGCTCCTGGGGACCGACCGGGTGGGCGTCCACCAGCCCTTCTTCTCGCTCGGCGGCCACTCCCTGCTCGCCACGCAGCTCGTCTCACGGGTGCGCGCGGAGCTGCGGGTCGATCTGTCGCTCCAGGACTTCTTCGCGGCTCCCACAGTCGCCGGGATGGCGGCGCAGATCGATGTCCTGCTGCGCGACGCGGCGGGGATCGCCTCGGAGCCGATTGCGCCCGCTCCTCCGGGCAGCGGCCCGGCGCCCCTTTCCTTCGCCCAGGAACGGCTCTGGTTCCTCTACCGGCTGCTGCCGGAAAGCCCGGCGTACAACCTTCCGGTCTGCCTGCGGCTGACCGGCGATCTCGACCCGGGCACGCTGGCGGGCGCCCTGGCGGGGGTGGCGGCGCGTCACGAGGCGCTGCGCACGAGCTTCGCCACCGCGGGTGGACGGCCGTATCAGGCGGTCAGGCCGCCCGGCCCGGTGCCGCTCCCCCTCGTTGACCTCCACTCGCTTGCCGAGCGGGCCCGGGCCGAAGCCGGGCACTGGTGCGCCGCCGAGATCCGGCGACCGTTCGATCTCGAGCGCGGACCCCTGCTGCGCAGCCTGCTGCTGCGAGTCGACCGCGGGGAGCACCTGCTGCTGGTGACCACTCACCACATCGTTTTCGACGGCTCGATGGGCCTGTTCATCCGTGAGTTGGGTTTGGTCTACGAGAGCCTGCGCACCGGTCGGCCGGCGCCTCTGCCGGAGCTGCCCGTCCAGTATGGCGACTTCGCGGCCTGGCAGCGGCGGTGGCTGAGCGGCGAGATCCTCGAGCGGCAGCTCGCTTTCTGGCAGCGCCGCCTCCTCGGGGCGCCGCCGCTGCTCGAGCTGCCGACCGACCGTCCCCGTCCGGCGGTGCAGAGCGGCCGCGGAGCCCGGCTCGCCTTTGCCTGGCACGGCGGACTGGTCGAGCCGTTGCGAGCCCTGGCCCGGCAGTCGGCGAGCACCCTCTACATGGCGGTCCTGGCCGGCTTCGCCTCCCTGCTGGAGCGCCGCTCGGGGCAGCGGGACCTGCTCATCGGCTCGCCGGTCGCGGACCGGCCGCGCCCCGAGCTCGAGCACCTGATCGGCTGCTTCGTCAACACGATGGTGCTACGGATCGGGGTCGATGCCGGAGTGACCTTCACCGAGCTGCTGGCGCGGGTGCGCGGAGCGGCGCTCGAAGCTTACGTCCACAAGGACCTGCCGTTCGAGATGCTGGTCGAGGCGGTCCACCCGCAGCGCAACCTCGCCCACTCCCCTCTGTTCCAGGTGATGTTCGTGCTGCGCGCGGCGCCCGGCCGCCGTCCGGAAGGGGCCGCCGCGGAGGCGGTTCGCCCCGTCTCGTTCCAGACCGTTCAGCTCGACCGCGGAACCTCGCGCTTCGACCTGCTGTTCAGCCTCGCCGAGCAGGCCGCAGGGGTGACGGGCGCGATCGAGCACAACACGGACCTGTTCGAGGCGGCCACCATCCTGCGCCTCGTGGGGCACCTGCAGAACCTGCTCGCCGCGGCCTGCGCCGAGCCGGACCGGCCGCTGTCCGCGCTCCCCCTGCTGGCAGCCGCCGAGCACCATCAGCTCGTCCGCGAATGGAACGATACCGAGCAGCCGGCGCTCGCGGGTTGCCTGCACGACCCCTTCGAGCGTCAGGCCGAGCGGCGACCCGCCGCTCCGGCGGTGACCTGGGAGGGAGGAGCCCTCACCTATGGCGAGCTTGCCGAGGAGACCAACCGCCTGGCTCGCCTGCTGCGCCGGTTGGGCGTCGAGCCCGGAGCCCTGGTCGGCGTCCACCTCGACCGCGGACCGCGGATGGTTGCGGCGGTGGTGGCAGTGCTCAAGGCGGGAGGCGCCTACGTGCCACTCGACGCCAGCCTGCCGCCGGCGCGCGTCCGCCTGATCCTGGGCGACCTCGGGGTGGCGGTCGTGGTGACGGAAGATCGCCTGCTGTCCGGCCTCGCCGGGCTCGCCGGGGTCACCGACCTGATCGATCTCGCCGGGGCCGCCCGCGCCGGCGGCAGCGGCCCGCGAATCTGGCACCCCGCCGATTTCCGGGCGCTCCCCGCCGACCGGCTGTTGCCGCTCGCGACGCCCGAGGACGTGGCGTACGTGATCTTCACGTCGGGCTCGACCGGCACGCCCAAGGGGGTCGTCGTCCGGCATCGTCCGGCGGTCAATCTGGTCGACTGGGTCAATGGCCGGTTCGCGGTCGGCGAAGCCGACTGCGTGCTCTTCGTCACCTCTCTCGGGTTCGACCTCTCGGTCTACGACATCTTCGGCCTGCTCGCCGCCGGCGGCTCGATCCGGGTGGCGAGCGCCGCGGAGGTCAGGGAGCCCGAGCGGCTGGTCGAACTGCTGGAGTCCGGCGAGTGCACTCTCTGGGACTCGGCGCCGGCGGCGCTCCAGCAGCTCGTCCCGGCGTTGCCGGTCGCGGCTTCCGGCAGCCGCCTGCGGCTGGTGCTCCTCTCCGGCGACTGGATTCCCCTGCCGCTCCCCCGGCGTGTGCGGCAAGCGTTCCCGGGCGCCGAGGTCGTAGCGCTCGGCGGCGCCACCGAGGCGACGATCTGGTCGAACTCCTTCCCGGTGGGGGAGATCGATCCCCGGTGGGCGAGTGTGCCCTACGGCCGGCCGATTCGCAACGCCTGCTACCTGGTCCTCGACGGCGAGCTGGGGCCCTGTCCGATCGGCGTCGCGGGCGACCTCTACATCGGGGGGGACTGTCTTGCCACGGGGTACGCCGCGCGTCCCGAGCTGACTGCCGAGCGGTTCGTCCCCGATCCCTTCGCCGGCGTGCCGGGAGCGCGCCTCTACCGGACGGGCGACCGGGTGCGCTGCTGGCGGGAGGGGACGATCGAATTTCTCGGCCGCCTCGACCAGCAGGTCAAGGTCCGTGGCTTCCGCGTCGAGCTCGGCGAGATCGAGACCGTCCTGGCCGCTTGCCCCGGCGTGCGGGAGGCGGTGGTGATCGCGCGCGGCGACCGTCTCGACCGCCGTCTCGTCGCCTACGTGGTGCCCGAGGGGGAGGCGGCGATCGGAGAGCGCGCCCTGCGGTCGCTGCTGGCCGAGCGGCTCCCCGAGTACATGCTCCCCTCCGCCGTGGTCGTCCTCTCCGCGCTGCCGGTGACGGCCAGCGGCAAGCTGGACCGCGCGGCCCTGCCCGAGCCCGACGCCACGCGAAGCGAAGCCGACGGCGCCGTCGTGGCTCCCCGCACGCCGGCCGAGGAGCTGGTCGCGGCAGCCTGGGCGGAGGTGCTGGGCGTCTCCGGGATCGGCGTCCACGACAGCTTCTTCGAGCTGGGGGGGCATTCCCTGCTGGCAATGCAGGTGGTGGGACGCCTCCGCGATCTGTTCCAGGCCGACCTGCCGCTGCGCGAGTTCTTCGAGTCGCCGACGGTCGAAGGGCTCGCCGCGCGGCTGACCGACGCGCGGCGCGCCGGGCGCACGCCGCCGCTCGTGCCGCGCCCGGCCGACGCGGCACGCGGGCTGTCGTTCTCCCAGGGGAGGATGTGGTTCCTCCACCAGTTCGACCGTGAGAGCGCGGCCTACAACATCCCCCTCGGCTTCCGCCTCACGGGACCGCTCGAGCGCGCAGCCCTCACCGGCGCCTTGACGGAGATCGTGCGCCGTCACGAGGTTCTGCGCACCGTCTATCCGGCGCGCCGGGGGACGGGGGTGCCGGAGGTGCGAGCCGCGGCGCCCTTCCGGTTGCCCGCGGTCGACCTCGGGAGCCTGCCGATCGCCCGCCGCGAGGCCGAGCTGCGGCGTCTGGCGGCGTCCGAGGCCCGGCGGCCATTCGACATCGAACGGGGGCCGGTGCTGCGGGGTGTGCTGATCGAGCTCGCCGCCGCCGATCGCGCGGTCCTGCTGACCGTGCATCACATCGCCGCCGACGCGTGGTCCCTGGGTGTGCTGGTCCGCGAGCTGAGCGTGCTCTATGGGGCGTTCGTCGACGGGCTTCCCTCTCCCTTGCCCGAGCTGCGGATCCAATATGCCGACTACGCCCACTGGCAACAGGGGCGGCTGGAAGCGGGCGATCTCGCGCACGAGCTTGCCTTCTGGGAGGCGGAGCTCGCCGGTGCCCCCGGGCTCGAGCTGCCGACCGACCGACCCCGCCCGGCGGAGCCCACGCTCGGCGGCAGGCTCCACCCCCTGCGCTACGACGGGGCGACGGAAGAGGCGCTGCGCGAGCTCGGCCGGTGCGAGGGGGTGACGCCGTTCATGGTGGCGCTCGCGGCCTTCGCTACGCTGCTGCACGGCTACAGCGGTCAGACGGACCTCTCGGTCGGCACGCCGATCGCGAACCGGTCCCATCCGGAGACTGAGCCCCTGGTAGGCCTCTTTCTCAACACCCTGGTGCTGCGCCTCGAGCTCACCGGCGATCCCGGCTTCCGCGAGCTACTCTCGCGCACGCGGCGGACCACCCTGGCGGCCTTCGATCATCAGGAGATGCCGTTCGAGAGGCTGGTCGGAGAGCTGCAACCGAAGCGGGACCTCGGCCGGTCGCCCCTCTTTCAGGCGTTGCTGATCCTGCAGAACGCGCCGATGCCGGCACTCGATCTGCCGGGCCTCACCCTCTCCCGCCTCGAGGTCGACAAGCGGACCTCCCGCTTCGATTGGACGCTGAGCCTGGCGATGACGGGCGGCGGTCTCGCCGGCGCACTCGAGTACAGCACGGAGCTGTTCGATGCCGTGACGATCGGTCGGGTCGCCCGGCATTTCGAGCAGATCCTGCGCTCCGCCGCCGTCGACTGCGGTCGCCGGCTCTCCGCCCTGCCCTGGATGAGCGCGACGGAGCGCCACCAGCTCCTCGTCGAATGGAACGATCATGCCGCGGCGGCTGGGGACGAGCTCATCCACCGGCTCTGCTCGGAGCAGGCGCGCCGTGCGCCCGAGCGGATCGCGCTCCTCGACGGCGAGGTCCGCCTCACCTATCGCGAGCTCGATCAGCGCGCCGAGGCCCTGGCCCGGCGGCTGGTCGCGTTCGGCGCCGGTCCCGAGATCAAGATCGGCCTCTTCCTCGAGCGCTCCGCCGATCTGGTGGTCGCGGTGCTCGCCACCCTCCAGGCGGGGGCGGCCTACGTGCCGCTCGACCCTGCGTTCCCGCGCCAGCGCCTCGAGATGGTCGTGGCGGATGCGGGGCTCTCGCTGGTCGTGACGGAGCCCCGGCTCGCCGCGGGAGCGCCGGCTTTCGGCACCGCCGGCGTGGTGATGATCGACGCCCCCGCGGGGGAGGGGAGCGCGGCGGCCGGCCCGGTGATCCCGCCGGCGGCGAGCAACCTCGCCTATGTGCTCTACACCTCGGGCTCGACGGGGGTGCCGAAGGGGGTGCAGATCTCCCACGGCGCCCTGCGCAACGTGTTGCGGGCGATGGCGGCGAACCACCCGCTGGCGGCGGGCGAGGTGTGGGCCGCGGTGACCCCCCTCTCCTTCGACATCGCGGCGGCGGAGCTGCTGATCCCGCTCTCCCTTGGGGCGACGGTGGATCTGGTCGACCGTGAGACGGCGGCCGACGGGATGAGGCTGCGGAGCCGGCTCGCCGAGACCGGCGCTGTCGTGATGCAGGCCACACCGGCCACGTGGTGGATGCTGCTCGCGGCCGGCTGGTCGGGAGGCGGGCTGCGGGAGGCGCTCTGCGGCGGCGAGGCGATGCCGCCGGCGGTCGCGCGCGGCCTCACTGAGCGGGTTGCGAAGGTGTGGAACTACTACGGGCCGACGGAGACGACGATCTGGTCGTCGGCCTTCCCTGTGCGCGTCGTGAAGGAGGAGAGCATACCGGTGGGCCGGCCCCTCGCCAACACGTCGCTGTACGTCCTCGACCGGTCGCTCCGCATGACGCCGTTGGGCGTCGTGGGGGAGCTTGCGATCGGCGGCGACGGCCTCGCCCGCGGCTATCTCGACCGGCCGGCGCTGACCGCGGAGCGGTTCGTGCCCGATGCGGCGAGCGACCGCCCCGGCGCGCGGATCTATCGGACAGGCGACCTCGCCCGCCTGCTGCCGGATGGGAGCTTCGAGATCCTGGGCCGCCTCGACCACCAGGTCAAGGTGCGAGGCTACCGCATCGAGCTGGGGGAGATCGAGATGGCGCTCGCGAGCCACCCCACGGTGCGTCAGGCCGTCGTGGTCGCTCGCGCCGCGGCGAGCGGGGACGTGGGCCTCGTCGCCTACCTGGTGGCCGATCGTGACCGTCCGCCAGCGCCTGCCGCGCTCCTCGCCTTCCTGGGCGAGCGGCTGCCGGCCTACATGCTGCCGTCAGCTTTCGCCGTCCTCGACGCGCTGCCGCTCGGTCCCACCGGCAAGGTCGACCGTCGCGCCTTGCTCGACCGGGGAGAGCCGCAGGCCACCGAGGCTGCGGCGGCCACCCCGGCGGTGAGCGCGGTCGAAGAGATCCTGGCGGGGATCTGGGCGGAGGTCCTGGGCGTGCCGCGGATCGACCGCGAGAGCAATTTCTTCGCGCTGGGAGGGCATTCGCTGCTCGCCACCCAGGTCATCTCGCGAGTTCGCGACGCCTTGCAGGTCGAGGTTCCGGTGCGGACCCTGTTCGTGGCGCCGACGCTCGAGGCCTGCGCCGCGCGAGTCGAGATGGCCCGCAGGACGACCGCCCTCGAGGGGGCGCCGCCGCTGCAGCCGGTGCCGCGGGACGGCGAGCTGCCCCTGTCTTTCGCGCAGCAGCGCCTGTGGGTCAGCGACCAGTTGCAGCCCGATCAGACCGCCTACAACATCCCCTATGGCGCGCTCCTCGAGGGTCGTCTCGATGTCGTGGCGCTGGCGCGTACCTTCGCGGAGATCGAACGGCGCCACGAGCTCTTGCGGACGCGGTTCCCGGCGGTCGGCGGCCGTGCCGTGCTGCGGCTGTCGCCACCCGTCCTGCGCCCCCTGCCGATCGTCGACCTGACGGCGCTGCCGGCGTCGCTACGCGACGGCGAGTCGCGCCGCTCGGTGGCCGTGGAGGCTTCCCTCCCGTTCGACCTGGCCCGCGGACCCCTCCTGCGGCGGATGCTCCTGCGGCTCGGCGCCAAGCGCCACAGGCTTGCTGTGACCCTGCACCACATCGTCAGCGACGCCTGGTCGCGGGAGGTCCTCGCAGCCGAGGTGCGCCAGATCTACCGGGCGTTCGCCGCGGGGATGCCGTCGCCCCTGCCCGAGCTGCCGATCCAGTACAGCGACTTCGCGGCCTGGCAGCGGGATTGGTTGCGTCCCCAGGTGCTCGCAGAGCAAGTCGACTACTGGCGGCGCCAGCTCGCCGGCATGCCCCCGGTCCTCGACCTGCCGTTCGACCGCCCGCGGCCGGAGGCGCCGAGCCTGCGCGGAGGCCGCGTGCGTTTCACGTTCTCTCCCGACCTCCTGCAGGGCCTGAACCGCTTGGCGCGCCGCGAGGGCGCGACGCTGTTCATGGTCCTGCTCGCCGGCTTCCTGGTCCTGCTGCGGCAGTTGACCGGGCGCGATGACCTGGTCCTGGGGACCGACATCGCCAACCGGACCCGGCGCGAGACGGAGGGGCTGATCGGTTTCTTCGTCAACGAGCTGGTGCTGCGCGTCCAGCTCGCCGGCGCCCTTAGCTTCCGCGCGGCGCTGACACGGGTCCGGGAGGTGGCGCTCGGCGCCTACGCGCACCAGGACCTCCCCTTCGAGCAACTGCTCGCCGCGCTGAACGTTCAGCGCACCCTGCACCATTCACCGTTGTATCAGGTCAAGTTGATCCTGCAGAACACGCCCGGGGGAAGGGCGGCGGTCCCCGCTCCGTCCGTCGCAGACGCTGAGCTTTCCTTCGTGCCCGCCGACGTCGAGACCGACACCGCGAAGTTCGACCTCGCGGTCTTCGTCTATGCCCTCGGTGAGGGGCTCGGAGGCTCCTTCAATTTCCGAAGCGAGCTGTTCGACGCCGCGACCGTCGAGCGCTTCCGGCAAGGTTTCGAGACTGTGCTCACCGAAGCCGTCCGCAACCCTGATGCCAGTCTCTACCAACTCGAAGACAAGATCGCCGAAAACGAAAGGACCCGAACGACCATGCACGAAGCCGAACGGAAACAGATCAGCTTGAAGAGGCTCAAGGACATCAAGCCCAAGGGGGTGGCGGTCGCCGAGCCGGAGGTGGTCCGGCGCGGCTTCCTGGCTCCCGGTCAGGAGCTGCCGCTGGTCATCGAGCCGGCCCTGCGGGACGTCGACCTCGCCGCCTGGGCGGAGGCCCACCGGCAGGCTCTGGAAGCCGACCTCCTCCGCTACGGAGCCATCCTTTTCCGCGGCTTCGGCATCGACAGCGACGTCGCCTTCGAGCGCTTCGCCGCGAACGTCTGCGACGAGCTGTTCAACGAGAACGGCGAGCATCCGCGCCAGTCGGTCAGCGGCAACGTCTACACGCCGGTGTTCTACCCGCCGGAAAAACAGTTGCTGTGGCACAATGAAAACTCTTTCAATCATCGCTGGCCCCGCAAAATCCTGTTCTGCTGCGTCAAGCCCGCCGAGCAGGGGGGCGAGACCCCGATCGTTGACAGCCGGCGTGTCTATCGAGCGATCCGGCCTGAGTTGCGCGAGCGCTTCGAGGCGCAGCAGGTGCTCTATGTGCGCAACTCGGGAAGTGGTCTCGGGCTCGATTGGAAGAGCATCTTCCAGACCGCCGACCGCGCGGAAGCGGAAGAGGTCTGCCGCCGTGACCGGATGGGCTTCGAATGGAAGGGTGGCGATCGCCTGCGGACCAGCTCGCTACGGCCCGCGGTCATCGAGCACCCGGTGAGCGGGGAGTGCAGTTGGTTCAATCAGGCCCAGCACTGGCACGTCTCCTGCCTCGATCCCGAGACTCGCCGCTCGATCGAGAGCCTGTTCTCCGAGGAGGACCTGCCGCGGAACTGCTACTTCGGCGACGGCTCCCCGATCGAGGACGGGGAGATGCAGGAGATCCTGGACACCTACCGGAGTCTCGAGGTCTGTTTCCCCTGGCAGCAGGGTGACGTACTGGTGCTCGACAACGTGCTCGCGGCGCACGGCCGCAACCCTTTCTCGGGCGAACGCAAGTTGCTCGTCGCTCTAGGCGACATGGACGAGTTCTAAAGCCCGGTCCTGCCGAGGGCGCGAGGAGAGGATTACGATGCAGCGCAGCGACGAAGAAAATCTGATGCTCGCCGAGTCCATCGACGTGGTGGACGGCATCAACGCGAAGTTTTACGGCCGGTTTCCCTATCCGTGGGCGCCGATCAAATTCGAATGCTCCGCGGACCCCGAGCTCGAGACGGTCCTGCTCAATCAGAGCCTCGGTGATTGGGACCATGGGACGGTCCCCTCGGCGCCAGAGATCTGGGTTGCCGGCTGCGGCACCAACCAGGCGGTCTATACGGCCCTGCGCTTCCCGCACGGCCGGGTGCTCGGTTCCGATCTGTCGGGCTCGTCGCTCCAGATCTGCTCTCAAACTGCCTCGCAACTCGGGATCACCAACCTCGAGCTGCGCCAGGAGAGCATCAACGACGCCTCCTACAAGGACCGCTTCGACCTCGTTCTCTCGACCGGGGTCATTCACCACAATGCGGATCCGGCGGTGCCTCTCGCACGGCTGGCGGCGGCGGCGAAGCCTACGGGCGTGCTGGAGCTGATGGTCTACAACCGCTTCCACCGCCTGCTCCCCAGCAATTTCCAGAAGGTGGTGCGGATCCTGGGCGGCGACGACCCCGCGGCGGTCGATTTCGAGACCGAGCTCGAGCTGACCCGGCGGCTGATCGATGCCTTCCCGGGCAGGAACCTGATGGGAGGTCTCCTGCGGCAGAACAAGGGAGTGCCGGAGGCGATGCTCGCCGACGTCCTGATGCAGCCCGTCGAGCGCAGCTACACGGTGGAGTCTTTCGAGGCGCTGGCTGCCGGCTGCGGGCTCGAGCTGGTCGCCCCCTGCCTCAACCGCTTCGACCAGGCGATGGGCCGGCTGTCCTGGTACGTCGATCTCGGCGACCCGGAGGTGCAGAAGGTCTATGACGCGCTCCCCGACAACCGGCGGTGGCAGGTGAGCAATCTCCTGCTCTTCGAGCAGTCGCCGATGATCTGGTTCTACCTTCAGCGGTCCGACTGCGGCCGTCCACGCCGTAGCGAGCGACAGGTCTGCGAGCAGTTCCTCGACCGCCAATTCGAGCGGGTGCGGGCCGATCAGCGCGTCTTTCTGCGGACGGGGGACGAAGGCTACGCCCCCTCCCCGGAGGGGGGAAGCTCGGCTCTTCCGGGCGACGAGCTGACCGCCCGGGTGCTGGCCGAAGCCGGGCCGGGGACGACCATCCGGCAGATCTTCCGCCGGCTGGGCCTGCCCGAGTCGTTCGGAGCCGTCAACCAGATGCGGGTCAGGACCACCACGAGCTCCTTTCCGCATTTGCGCTCTCTCCCTCTGGAGCCGCGCCCGGCGCGGCCTGGAGATGAGGGCGAGGGAGGGAGAGAGGATCGCGACCGGAGCAATCTTGGCAAGCTTCGCCGGGTGGCGCCGAAACCCATTGCAATCGATTAGGGGAGGGAGCCGGATGATCGGTTCCACCTGGAGGTATTGATGCAGCATCAAGTTCAAGGTTTCCGGCTGTCGCCGCAGCAGCGCCGTCTCTGGCTCCTGGATGGAGCGGTGGACGGCGGGCAAGCGCAGTGCGCCATCCTCATCCGCGGCTCCCTGAACCCCGCGGTCCTCGAGCGAGCCCTCGCGCACGTCGTGGGACGCCATCACGTCCTGCGGACGACCTTCCACCAGGCGCCCGGTATGCGCACCGCGCTCCAGGTGCTGGGGGAGCAACCCCTCTGGAGCTTCGAGAATGGCGCCACGGCACCGTCGGAGGGCGAGCCGTGGCAAATCGCCGAGCGCCTGCTGGCCGCGGAGCTCAGGCGGGTCTGCGACACCGAGCGGGGGCCGATCCTCCGCTCGCGGCTCGTCATCCTCGCGCCGCAGACGGCCCTCTTGACGCTGAGCCTGCCGTCGCTCGCCGCCGATCGCCGCTCGCTGAGCAATCTGTTCCGCGAGGTTGTCGCCGCCCTCGCGGGCGGCGAGACCGGGGGCGACGAGGATGTCCTCCAGTTCCTCAACGTCTCCGAGTGGCAGAACGATCTGCTGGACGACGAGGACGCGGCGGAAGGCCGGTCGTATTGGCGGCGGGTCGACCTCGAGATCGCGACGGCCGGTGGGCTGCCCGGCGAGACCCCCGCCTCCGGCGAATCCGGACGGCCTGTCGCGGCGCGGGTCCCCCTGACGCCGGAAGACCTGGCCGCGCTGGCGGCGCTGGCGACGGAGGAGGTCCCGCTCCCGGCCGTGCTGCTCGCCGGCTGGCAGGCCCTGCTGGCGCGGCTGACCGGCCGCAACACGATCGGGCTCGGCGCCGTCCTCGATGGCCGCAAGTACGAGGACCTCGACGGTGCCGTCGGGCTGGTGGCGAGATCGGTGCCCCTCGTCGTCCAGGTCGACGCCGATCTCTCGTTCCACCAGTTGGTGGGGAGGACCGCTCGCGGCCTCGCCGACGCCGTTCGCTGGCAGGAGTATTTCACCTGGGAGAGCGAGCGCGAGGCCGCGCCCCCGCGCTTCGCCTTCGGCTTTGAAACGGAAGAGCTGCCGGCGGCCCGCTCGGCAGGCGGCTGCGAGCTCGAGATGGTGGCGACCGACGTCACGACCGAGCCCTTCGGAGCCCAGCTCGTCTGCCGGCACCAGAGCGGCGCCTGGTCGGCCGACGTCCGATGTGACGGTGCGCATTGGGCTCGCGAGGGCGCCGAGCTTCTCGCCGGCCGGTTGGCGGCCCTGCTCGCGGACGCCGCCAGCCGGCCTGAAGGGGCGGTCGGCGACCTCGTGGCGATCTCGCCGGCGGAGCGGGACTGGCTGGTCCGGACGCTGAACGACACCTCTTCCCCGGCGGCGGCGGACGCCTGTCTGCACGAGCTCGTCGCCGCCCGGGCGGCCGAGCAGCCGGAGGCCACGGCGGCTCTCTGCCGCGGTCGCAGCCTCACCTTCTCGGAGCTCGATGCGCACGCCAACGCGTTGGCCCGCCGGCTGCGCGACCTGGGGGTCGGCCCGGAGATCGTCGTCGGCCTCTGCTCCGACCGGTCGCTGGAAGCTCTGGTGGGTGTGCTCGCCATCCTCAAGGCGGGGGGCGCCTACCTGCCCCTCGACCCCTCCTATCCCGCGCAGCGGTTGGGTTTCATGCTGGAAGAGGCCGGGGTTGGGGTGATCCTGGTCGACGAGCGACAAGTGCCGTCCTTGCCGCCGAGCGCCGCGGCGCTCGTGATCCTCGACGGCGTGGCTTCGGGGGATGCCGGGGGAGAGCCCCCGCCCCCCGTTGCGCTGACGCCGGAGAACCTGGCCTATGTGATCTATACCTCGGGCTCGACCGGACGACCCAAGGGAGTCATGGTTCCTCACCGGGGAGTCGTCAACTACCTCCGGTGGGCGGTCGACGCCTACGACGTCGCCGCGGGAGACGGGGCGCCTGTCCACTCGGCACTCGGCTTCGACCTGACCGTCACGAGCCTGTTCGCCCCTCTTCTCGCCGGGAGGAGCGTCGAGCTGCTGCCTCAGGACGACGGTGTCGAGGCGCTCGCCGACGCCCTCCAGAGCGGCCGGCGGTTCAGCTTCGTCAAGCTGACTCCCTCCCATCTCGACGTCCTCGACGAGCTGCTCGGCCGCGGCGCACCGCTCGCCGTCCAGACGCTGATCCTCGGCGGTGAGGCCCTGTTCGGCGAGCGCCTCGCACCCTGGCGCGAGCGCTCCCCCGGCCTGCGGCTGGTCAACGAGTACGGGCCCACCGAGACGGTCGTCGGTTGTGCGGTTGAGGAGGTGGCGGCTGGAATCCCGTCGCCGGGGCCGGTGGCGATCGGAGGCCCGGTCGCGAACGCTCGCCTCTTCGTCCTCGACCCGAGCCGGCAACTGGTGCCCCGGGGAGTCACCGGCGAGCTGTACGTCGGCGGTGTCGGGGTGGCGCGCGGGTATCTCCGCCGGCCCGATCTGACGGCAGAACGCTTCGTTCCCGACCCTTGGAGCGGCGAGCCGGGGGAACGTCTCTATCGCACGGGCGATCTGGTCCGCCATCGGGCCAGCGGGAGCCTCGAGTTCCTCGGACGTGCCGATCACCAGGTCAAGATTCGCGGCTTCCGGGTCGAGTTGGGCGAGATCGAGACGTTGCTCGCGCAAGCACCGGGGGTGCGCCAGTGCGTCGTGGTCCTGGCCCGGGAGAGCGACCATCCCCGGCTCGTCGCCTACGTCGTGCCGGAGCCCGGAATTGCCATGGATCCCGATCAGCTCGCCGCCTTCCTGGCGGGAAGGCTGCCGGAGCACATGGTGCCTGCCGTCCTCGTACCGCTCCAGTTCCTGCCGCTCACCGCCAATGGCAAGGTGGACCGGCTGCGGTTGCCCGCGCCGGAGCGCTCGGCTCCGGCCGGCACCTTCGAGCCCCCGCGCAGCCGCGAGGAGGCGGTCCTCGCCCGGATCTGGCAAGAGGTTCTCAGGCTCGACAAGGTGGGGGTCCACGACAACTTCTTCCGCCTCGGCGGCGACTCGATTCTCGGCGTTCAGGTCATGGCGCGCGCGAACGAGGCCGGCCTCGGCCTGACCTCGCGCCAGCTCTTCCTGCATCAGACGATCGCCGAGCTGGCGGCGGTCGCCGGCACCGTGGACCGCCCGGCGGTGGATCAAGGGCCGGTCGCCGGACCGGTTCCGCTGACGCCGATCCAGGCCTGGTTCTTCGAGCAGGATCTGCCGGACCCGCGATATTTCAACCAGTCGCTGCTCCTCGCGATGCCGCGGGCGATCGCGCCGCGAGTGATCGCCGCAGCGTTCGGCCACCTGCTGCGGCATCACGACGCCCTGCGGCTTCGGTTCGCCCGCGATGGGAGTGGGTGGCGGCAGTGGAACGCTCCGCCCGACGACGCAGCCCCTTTCACCTGGATCGACCTCAGGGCCCTGCCGGCCCCGGCGCAGGCCCGGGCGCGAGAGGAGTCGGCCGGCGATGCGCAACGCAGCCTCGATCTCGCGGCGGGTCCGCTGCTGCGCGCCGTGCTTTTCGACAGCGGGGCCGAGGTTGCGGGGCGCCTTCTGGTCGTCGCGCATCACCTGGTCACGGACGGCGTCTCTTCCCGCATCCTGCTCGAAGACCTGCAGCAGAGCGTCCACAGCCTCGGCCGCGGTGAACCGCCCCGCCTGCCGGCGAAGACCGCATCCTACCAGCGCTGGGCGGAGGCGCTCGCGGCGCGCCTGCGCTCGGACGAGGTGGGTGAGGAGATGAGCTACTGGGCGTCGCCAGCCCGGCGCCGGATGCCGGCGCTCCCGGTGGACCATCCCGGTGGCGAGGACACGGTCGCTCTCCAGGGCACGGTGACCGTGTGGCTGGACGAGGAGGAGACCCGGCTCCTCCTCAAGGAGGTGCCGAGCGTCTATCACACCCAGATCAACGACGTGCTGCTCACCGGCCTGGTCGAAGCGTTCGCCGGCTGGACCGGCTCGCGCCGTTTGCTCGTCGACCTCGAGAGCCATGGCCGCGACGACCTGGGCCAGGATTTCGATGCTTCGCGTACGATCGGCTGGTTCACCGCTTTTTTCCCCGTGCTGCTGGATACCGAGGATGCGGACGACCTCGGCGAGGCCCTCAAGGCGGTCAAGGAGCAGCTCCGCGCCGTGCCGCGCGGCGGGCTCGGGTTCGGCATGCTGCGGTACCTGAGCGACCTCCCGGCCCAGCGCGAGGCGTTGCTCGCGATGCCCAGGGCGGGGGTGATCTTCAACTACCTGGGTCAATTCGACCAGAACCTGCCGGAGGGTGCTCAGTTGGTGCCGCTGCGTGAGCCGATCGGGCCGGCCCGCGACCCGCGGGGCCGGCGTGCCCATGGAATCGCGATCAACAGCCGGGTTCTCGGCGGGCGCTTGGTTTTCGAGTGGTCCTACGGCGGAGGGATCTATCGCCGCGAGACCATCGAGCGCCTGGCGGGCGAGCTCATCGCGCGCCTGCAGGCGTTGCTGGCCCACTGCCAGTCGCCGGAGGCCGGCGGCTACACGCCGTCCGATTTCCCGCTCGCCCGTGTCGGACAGGAAGACCTGGACCGCGTCTTCGACGAAGTGGAGCTCGACGAGTGATCCCCGTCAAGGAGCTCCCCGAAGTGTCTCCGTCCCGGGTCTCGCGCCCCCCTCGGGAGGGCCCGTCCTCCGTGCCGCTGGACCGGTCGCGCCCGAGCCAGGAAAGCGCTTGGCAGGGAGGGGTTCGCCATTCGCCGATCCCCGCAGACCTCCTGCCGAGCCTCCGTTCGCTCGCCGGGCAGCATGGCACCCGCCCCGCCGCCATCCCGCTCACGGCTTTCGTCGAGCTGTTGCGCCGCTATGACAACGGCAGGAACGAGGTGGCGATCGCGGCCCTCGGCTCCGGAGCTGCGGGCCCCGGGAACGAGGCGATCATGCTGCTCTTCGACCTCGCCGGCGACGCCCGGGGAAGCGAGGGGGTCGGCGCGGCGGCCGAGGCTCTGGTCGCCATGGAGCGACGGGGTGAGGGTTGCCTCGCCGTGACACAGACCGCGGCGGGGTGGGTGCAGGCGGACGCCGCCGGCTGCGAGCCGTTGCGGGTCGCCTTCGCGGAGGCGCTCGCCGAGCCGCGTGCGGCGCTCGCCGGCTGCGATCTGGGGCTCGCGGTAACGGCCGGGCCCGGGACCCTCGCGCTGACCCTGGTCCATGACGCCGACCATCTCGGCGGCGTGACGGTCGAGCGCGCGATGGGGCATCTCCAGCGCCTGATCGCCGGGCTGGTGCGCTCGCCGGAAGCCGTGCTCGCGAGCCTGCCGTGGCTCGCGGCCGCCGAGCGTCACCATCTGGTCTGTGAATGGAGCGCCCCGGCCGGTTTGCTGCCCGCGGCGCGTGGCGTCCGGGAGCTCTTCGCCGGCCAGGCCCTGAGGATGCCCGAGGCGACGGCCGTTCAGGTGGGTGAGGAGCGGCTGACGTACCGCGAGCTCGACCTGCGGGCGCGGGAGCTCACCGGGCGGTTGCGGGCTTTGGGAGTGCGGGCGGAATCGGTGGTCGGCCTCTGCGTGGAGCGCGGCTTCGAGATGGGCATCGGGATGCTGGCCGTCCTCGGAGCGGGAGCGGCGTATCTGCCGCTCGACCCGGACTACCCGGCCGAGCGCCTGGAGCTGATGATCGGAGAGACCGTCGCCCGGGTGATCCTCGCCAGCCCCGGCCTCGCCGGGAGACTGCCGAAGATGGAGATCCCCATCCTCGAGATCTCGCGTCATGGCGCGACGGACGACGCACCCCGGGAGACCCCGGACGTCGACCTGCGCTGCGCCGCCTACGTCATCTACACCTCCGGCTCGACCGGGCGGCCCAAGGGGGTGGTCATCCCGCAGGTCGCACTGGCGAACCACGTGGTGACGGCCCTGGCCCGGTATGCGCTACGCCCCACCGATCGCGTGCTGCAGTTCACCTCCCCGAGCTTCGACGTGGCAGCCGAAGAGATCTTCCCGACCTGGCTCGCCGGCGCCACGCTGGTCTCCTGGCCGGGTAGCCGGTTGGCGTCGATCCCCGAGCTGGTCGGCTTTCTCGACGAGCATCGGATCACGGTCGCCAACATCCCCGCATCGCTCTGGCATGCATTGGCCCTGGAGCTCGACCGCGGTGGAGTGACGGCCGTGCCGGCGAGCCTCCGGCTGCTGGTGGTCGGCAACGAGATGGTGCTCGGCGAGCGCCTCCAGGACTGGACACGGGCGGTCGGCGACCGGATCGCCCTGGTGAACGCGTACGGTCCGACGGAGACGACGATCGGCGCCACCGTCTATCAGGCGACCCACGCGGAGGACGAGGTGTGCTCGCGCTCGGTACCGATCGGCAGACCCCTCGCGCCGGCCGAGGTCTATGTTCTGGACGAGCTCCTGGAGCCGGTGCCGATCGGGATTCCCGGACATCTCCATATCGGCGGGCACGACCTCGCCCGTGGCTACCTGCGCCGGCCGGCGCAGACCGCGGTCGCGTTCATCCCCGATCCCTGGAGCGGCCGGCCGGGCGCCCGCATGTATCGCACCGGTGACCTCGTCCGCTATCTGCCGGACGGCAACCTCGAGTTTCTCGGCCGGATCGACGCACAGGTCAAGGTCCGCGGTTTTCGGATCGAGCCGGGGGAGATCGAGGCGGCGCTCGCCGCCCACCCCGCCGTGCTCGAAGCGGCGGTCGTCGCCCGCGTACGCTCGGGCGGCTCCGATGAAGCCGGCGAGGACGACCTCGAGCGGCTGATCGAAGATCTCGCCAGCCTCCCCGGCGAGGTGGCGGAACGGCTGTTGAGCGAGCTGGAGGAGCTGCCGGCCGGGCCGGGGAAGCGGCCGGTCCGTAAAGGGAAGGTCTCTGCCTGGAAAGGGGCGCAGCTGACCGTGCGCCATCCTGATTTCGAATTGGCCTTGCGCAGCCTGCGCGACGACTTCATCCGTCCCCCCCAGACGATGCAGCGCCACTGGCTTCTGCAGCGCAGCCTCGACGAGTTCTCCGACGACCTGATCGAGCTCGACCGCCTGGCGGCCCGTTTCGTCGACGGCTCCGAGCGCGTCCTCATCCAGCAGCAGTGGGGAGCAAGCCGCGCCGAGTACGACGACCGGCAACTGGTGATCGAGGGGCAGCAGGTGATGCAGGACTGGGAGCGGCCGCTGATGGAGGCGATGGCCCGCATCGTCACCGCAAGCCATGGTGACGTGCTGGAGGTCGGCTTCGGCATGGGGATCTCCGCGACCTGCATCCAGGAGCTGGGGGTCCGCTCGCACACCATCATCGAATTCAACGAGGACGTCATCCGGCAGTTCGAGGCCTGGCGCGGTGGTTACCCGGGGCGTGATATCCGCCTGGTGCACGGTCGCTGGGAAGCCGTCGCCGACCAGCTCGGCAGTTATGACGGAGTCTTCTTCGATACCTACCCTACCGACGAGCGCGAGTTCGTCGAGCACGTGCTCAACAACGTGACCTTCGCCGAGCACTTTCTCCCGACCGCCGCCCGGTGCCTGCGGGAAGGAGGGGTGTTCACCTACTACACGAATGAGATCGACTCGTTCAGCCGCCGCCATCAAAGGCTGGTGCTCCGGCACTTCCGCAGCCTCGAGCTGAGCGTCGTACGGCCGCTCCTGCCCCCTGCCGACTGCAACTATTGGTGGGCCGATTCGATGATGGCCGTCAAGGCGGTGAGATGAAGACCGACGCTCTCGATCACGTCGCCGGGCTCCGCCGGCGGGTGTCCGCGCTGTCGCGCGCGAGGCGCGCCGTGCTGGGGGCGCGCCTCTCCAAGCACCGGGACGCCGGCGCGGCCGGGGAGAAGCATCTCGTGGCGTACCTCGTCAAGCGTCCGGGCGCCGACCTGACGGTGGAGGAGCTGCGGGGCTTCCTCGCTGGCAGGCTCCCGAGCTACATGGTGCCTTCGGCGTTCGTCAGCCTGCCGACCCTCCCGCGGACCGCCGCGGGCAAGCTCGATCGTGCGGCGCTGCCGGAACCGGGGCATTCCCGCCCCACCCTGGGCGAGACGTACGTCGCGCCGCGGACGCCGCTCGAGGCGGCCCTGGCGGAGATCTGGTCGGAGTTTCTGGACCTCGACGAGGTCGGGGTGTACGACAACTTCTTCGATCTCGGTGGCGATTCCATCCTCAGCTTGCGGATCAGCGCCCAGGCCCGCGCCGTGGGGATCGAGCTCGATCCCCACGGCCTCTTCGCGCACCAGACGATCGCCGAGACGGCCGCCCGGATCGCCGCCGGGGGGGAGCAGCCCTAGCGATGGCGAGCAAGAACGTCGAAGACGTCTACCCGTTGTCCCCGATCCAGGAGGGCATGCTCTTCCATGCCCTCTATGAACCGGGGGCCGGGATCTACGTTTCGCAGATCGCCTGCGTCTTCGAGGGTTTGCGGGCTGCAGCCTTCGTCGAGTCCTGGCAGCAGGTGGTCGATCGCCACACCGCGCTACGGACGGCGTTCGTCTGGAAGACCACCGAACGCCCCTTGCAGGTGGTCGCGAAGCGGGTCACCCTCGCCTGGACGGAGGAGGACTGGCGCCACCTCGATCCCGGCGAGCGGCGACGGGGAATCGACGAGTATCTCGAGCGGGACCGGCTGCAGGAGTTTCAGCTCGCGCGCGCTCCTCTGATGGGCCTTTCGCTCCTCCGTACCGGCGAGGAGCGCTACCAGTTCGTCTGGACCCATCATCACCTGCTGATCGACGGCTGGTCCGTGTCGCTGGTGATGCGGGAAGTGCTGACGATCTATGCGGCGCGGCTGAGCGGGGGAGAGGCGCGGCTCGACCGTGCGCGTCCCTATCGCGCCTACATCGAGTGGTTGCAACGACAGGACATGGCGGCGGCGGAGAGCTTCTGGCGGAGCTCCCTGGCCGGCTTCACCACCCCCACGCCGCTGGTCGACGACGGCGGCTCCGGACATCCCGGGGCGGGGCACGGCCAGGTCCGGCTCCAACTTCCGGCCGCGGCGACGGCCGCCATCCATACCTTCGCCCGGCAGCAGGGGCTGACGCTCAACACCCTGCTGCAGGGAGCCTGGGCGCTGCTCCTCGCCCGCTCGGGCGGCCAGCAGGACGTCGTCTTCGGTGCCGTGAACTCCGGCCGGCCTCCCGAACTGCGGGGAATCGAGGGCATCGTCGGCGTCTTCATCAATACGCTGCCCGTACGCGTCAAGGTCGGCGAGGAGAGCTTCCTCCTCGACTGGCTCCGCCGGCTCCAGGACGAACAGGCGGAGGCGAGAGAGTTCGAGTACAGCCCGCTCGCCAGGATCCAGGAATGGAGTGACATCCCCCGCGGAACGCCCCTCTTCGAGACCCTCTTCGTCCTCGAGAACTACCCGATGGCCGAGTCGTCGCTCAACGGGGGCTCGAGCTTCAAGATCACCGACCTGCGAGTCACCGACGTCTCCAACTATCCCCTGGTGCTCGTCGCGGTTCCCGGCGCGCGGTTGAGCCTGAAGGCGCTCTTCGACCGCCAGCGGCTCGCCCCGGCCACCGCCCGACGCCTGCTCGAGCAATTCGCCGCCGTGCTCACCGCCTTCGCCGGCGCTCCCGGCGTTCCTCTCGCCCTGGTGGCGGCGATGACGGCGGCCGAGCAGCATCAGGTCGTGGTCGAGTGGAACGATACAGCGCGGGAGCATCCCGACGAATCGACCGTTCACGGCCTGTTCGAGGAACAGGCGCGGCGACGGCCCGCTGCGGTAGCGCTCGAATCCGGCGGCGAGCGGCTCACCTACGAAGGGCTCGAACGCCGTGCCAATCGGCTGGCGCGTCATCTCCGCCGGTTCGATGTCGGTCCCGACGTGGTTGTCGGCATGGCCGTCGAACGTTCGATCGATATGGTCGTGGCGCTGCTTGCTATTCTCAAGGCGGGCGGGGCCTACCTGCCATTGGATACGGCTTTGCCCGAGCAGCGCCTGGATTTGCTGCTCAAGGAGTCCCGGGCGGCGTTGGTCCTTGTGCGTGGCGGCTCGCTGCTGGCCCCTGGCACTCACGGTATGCGGGTGATCGATCTCGATACATGCCGTGAGGAGTTCGAGGCCGAGGCTGAGCTCCCGTCCGCCGTTCCGGTCACGCCGGAAAACCTTGCTTATGTGATCTATACCTCGGGCTCGACGGGCCAGCCCAAGGGTGTCATGGTTCATCACCGCGGGGTCGTCAACTACCTGAGATGGGCGGTCGACGCCTATGACGTCGCCGCGGGAGAAGGGGCACCGGTCCACTCCGCACTGGGTTTCGACCTGACCGTCACCAGCTTGTTCGCTCCCCTCCTCGCCGGGAAGAGCGTCGAGCTGCTGCCGCAAGAGGGGGGGCTAGAGGCGCTCGCCGATGCCCTGCGTGGTAGGCCGTTCAGCTTCGTCAAGTTGACCCCCTCCCATCTCGATGCCCTCGAACCGTTGCTCGGTGTGGGCCCGCCTCTGGACACCCAGACGCTGATCCTCGGCGGAGAGGCCCTTCTCGGCGAGCACTTGGTGCTCTGGCGCGAGCGCTCCCCCGGGCTGCGGCTGATGAACGAGTATGGGCCGACTGAGACGGTCGTCGGCTGCTCGCTCCAGGAGGTGCCGTCCGGTATCCCGCAATCCGGACCAATGGCGATCGGGCGTCCGGTCGCGAACGTTCGCCTGCTGGCCCTCCACTCGGGGCCGCATCTGGTACCGCAGGGTTGCATCGGCGAGCTGTACGTCGGCGGTGTTGGCGTGGCGCGCGGTTATCTTCGTCGGCCCGATCTCACCGCCCAGTGCTTCGTTCCGGATCCGTGGAGCGGCAAGCCGGGGGCACGTCTCTATCGCACGGGTGACTTGGTCCGGCAGGGAGCTGATGGGACCTTCGAATTCCTCGGGCGCGCCGACCATCAGGTCAAGATCCGCGGCTTCCGGGTCGAACTGGGAGAGATCGAGGCGGCGCTCACCGAGCATTCGGATCTCCAGGACGCAATCGTCGTCGTCGATCGCTCTATCGAGTCGGACCCGCGCCTGATCGCTTACGTGGTCCCGCGCCATGGCGTTGAGGTGCAAACGGAGAATCTCAAGCCACATCTTGCCTCCCGGTTGCCACCCTACATGGTGCCTCGGTCCTTCGTCATCCTTTCGAGGCTGCCGTTGACCCCGAACGGCAAGGTCGATCGCGCGGCACTGCCGTCCCCCGAGGTTCAGCACAGGGCGGTGCCGGTCGCATCGCGATCTCCGATCGAGGAGGTGTTGGGAGATCTCTGGTCCGATGTGCTACGGGTCTCAGAAGTCGGTCCGGAGGACGATTTCTTTGCCCTTGGCGGGCACTCGCTACTCGCGATCCGAATGATCTCGCGGATCCACCAGGCACTCGGTGTCGAACTGCCGTTGCGCAGTCTTTTTGACAATTCGACCCTAGGAGCGCTCGCCCTGGCCGTCGAGAAGGCGTTGCGTGGCGGTCAAGGTGCCGAGTTGCCACCGATTGAACCGGCCCCACGGGGAGCCCCTCTACCCCTGTCGCCCGCCCAGCAGCGACTCTGGCTGATGCAGCGGCTCTTTCCCAATAACACTGACTACAACGTGCCTCAGGCAGTGCGTTTGATCGGCAACCTCGATCTCGCGGCCTTATCGCGGACACTGTCCGAGATCCGACGACGTCATGAAGTGCTGCGTACATACTTCCTGGTCGTCGACGGAGAGCCGGCGCAGGTCATCACTCCGGCGGTGGCGGAGTTGATCCCGGGAATAGACCTCGCGAGCCTGCCGTCGACCCTGCGGCATTCGGAGCTCGAAAAGCTCGTCACCCAAGAGGTCGAGCGGCCGTTCGATCTCTCCGCGCGAGCGCCTTTGCGGGTGCTGGTTGCACGGCTCGCCGCCGAAGAGCATGTCCTCTTATTCATCGCTCACCACATCATCTGCGACGCCTGGTCGATGAGCATCCTGCTGCGAGAGGTAAGCGTTCTCTACCAGGCTGCGGTCGCTGGAGCACCTTGGCCCTTGCGTGAGTTGCCTCTGCAGTTCGTCGACTTTGCCGTCTGGCATCGGCGCTGGCTCTTGGGCGGCGAGCTTGACCGCCAGCTCACGTACTGGAGCCGTCAGCTCGAAGGCTGCCCGCCCATGCTGGCGCTGCCGACCGACCGACCGCGTACCGCTGGATCGATCGCCCAGGGAGGCGCTCTCCGTTTTACGGTTGATGCCCAGACCTGGTCCGATCTAAGACGCCATGCCCGGCAAGGTGGCGCGACGTTGTTCATGATTCTGCTGGCGGCGTACGAAGTATTGCTCTATCGCTACTCCGGGCAGGCCCAATTTGCCGTCGGTGTCCCCATTGCCGGGCGCAACCGTCGCGACAGCGAGGATTTGATCGGCTTCTTCGTCAATTCCCTGGTGATGCGGGCTGACCTCGCGGGGGATCCGACGTTCCGCCAGTTCCTGGTCCGCGTGCGCGATACGGCCCTTGGCGCCTATACCCATCCGGAGGTGCCCTTCGACATTCTAGTCGACAAGCTCCAGCCGGTGCGCGTACCAGGCTGTGGGCCTTTCTTCCAGGTCACCTGCATGCTTCTCAACACGCCGCGATCACACTTGCACCTCGAGGGGCTTACCCTGGTGCCCCAGGATCTCGAAAACCGGCGGGTCCGCTCGGACCTTCAACTTCAGTTCTTGGAAGTTCCCGATGGCTTGTTGGGTTCGTTCCACTACAACACGAACCTGTTCGAGCGGGAGACGATCGCGGAGATGGGGCGCCGGTTTTGTGCGCTCCTCGCCAGCGTGACGCGTGACCCGGAAAAGCGGCTCTCAGAGTACCAGTTGCTCGACGAGCGTGAGAGCGAGGCTCTCGCCGCCAGTTTCAACGAGGACATGGAGGACGCATGAGCGGCGAGCGTACGGACGGCGGGCGCGGCAATCTGATCCAGATGTTCCGGTTGGCTGCGGAGAAGTGGCCGGAGGCGGTGGCCATCGCCGCGTCCGGCCAGGAGCTGACCTATGGCGAGTTGCGCCGCCGGGCCGATCGAGTGTCGACGGCTTTGGCCGCCAGTGGCTTCACCCCGGGGTCGCTCCTACCGATCATCGCCTCCGACATCTCGGAGGTGGTCGTAGCCATGCTGGGTGCCCTCGGGGTGCGCGGTGTTTTCGTCCCGATCGCGCCCGACCTGCCTCCCGCCCGGCTGTCTCGTCTGCTCGAAGAGGTGGTCTCCCCCTGGATCTGCGTCGAGCCCCGCTTCGCTCCGCTTCTGGCGGAGCACTGGCCGCGCTCCGCGCCTCCACCCATCGCATCCTGGTCAGGCGCGGGCGGTGGGCTGCCAGCGCCTTCCGTCGACCCCCAGCCGGACGATCTCTGCTATGTCGTCTTCACTTCGGGCTCGACGGGGGAGCCGAAGGGCATCGCCGGCCGGCTCAAGGGGATCGAGCACTTTGTCCGTTGGGAAATCGAGTTCCTGGATGTAGGCCCGGGGACGCGCGTCAGCCAGTTGACCTCACCCTCCTTCGACGCGGTGTTGCGCGACATCTTCGTACCGCTCGCCACCGGTGGAGTGGTGTGCGTGCCGGAGGATCGCAAGCAGGCCGCGGACGGGCGCTGGTTGGCGAGTTGGCTCGAGGAGCAGGACATCTCGGTGCTGCACTGCGTTCCTTCTCTCTTCAGAGGCCTGCTCAATGCCGGGCTGTCAGCTTCAAGTCTGCCGGCCCTTCGCCATGTGCTGCTGGCTGGCGAAAGGTTCTTGCCGGCCGATGCGGAGCGCTGGTTTGGCATCTTCGGCGAGCGGGTGCAACTCGTCAATCTCTACGGCCCGAGCGAGACGACGATGACCAAGTTCGTCCATGTCGTCCGGCCGTCCGATGCCAAGGCTCCGTCCATCCCGATCGGCAAGCCGATGCGGGGAGCGGCCGCGATCCTGATCGACGAGAATGGAAAGGCCTGTCCACCTGGAGTGCCTGGCGAGATCCTCATCCGCACACCCTTCCGCAGCCTCGGCTATTTCCGCCGACCGGATCTGACCCGCCAGGTCTTCATCCCCAACCCGTTCGGTAACGATCCCGAGGATCTCGTATACCGCACGGGGGACCTCGGTAGGCTCCTGCGGAGCGGCGAGTTCGAGTTCCTGGGGCGGCGGGACCATCAGGTCAAGATCCGGGGTGCGCGTGTCGAGCTCGGCGAGATCGAGGATCTGCTGCGCCGTCACCCGGCGATTGCGGACCAGGTGGTCGTGACGAGTGAGGAGACGGATGGCGGAGTTTCGCTCCTTGCCTACGTCGTCCTGTCCAGGCCGATCATGGCAACCGAGCTGCGAGCCTATTGTCTCGCAGCGTTGCCCGATTACATGGTGCCCTCCGTATTTGTCGTCCTCGATTCGTTGCCGCGGACGTTCAGCGGCAAGGTCGATCGGGGAGCGCTGCCGAAGCCTGACGTGGCGGGGGCAACCGTAAGTGGGGAAGATTCCTACGCCCATGGGCCGGTGGAGGAGCTGATCGCGACGATCTGGGAGGAGGTTTTGGGGCGAGAGGGGATCGGCCGCAAGGAGGATTTCTTCGCTCTTGGCGGCCATTCACTGCTGGCTGGGCGAGTGCTCAACCGGGTGCAGGCGACCTTCGGAGTCGAAGTACCCTTGAAGGCTCTGGTCGAGGCACCGACGATCGCCGATCTTAGCGTAGTGGTCCAAGGATACCGCGGCGCAGGTGCCGCCGCCGGTCCCCCGCTCGAACGCCTCGAGGGGGAGCCCACAGTGCTCTCTTTCGCCCAGGAACGCCTCTGGTTCCTAGCGCAGCTCGCTCCGGAGAGCTCGACCTACAATTTGCCGAGCCATGTGCTGCTCGAGGGACCGCTCGATCTCGCAGCACTCGCGCGCACCTTCGCTGAAGTCGTCCGGCGCCATGACGTCCTGCGTTCGCGGCTACCCGAGTCCGCCGGAAGACCTGTGGTCGCCGTGGGACCGGCTGAGCTTCACCCCCTTTCGGTGGTGGCTCTCGATGGGTTGCCGGAGGCTGTCCGCGAGGGTGAGATCCTGCGGCTCGCGAACGCTGAGGCGCGGCGCCCGTTCCAGTTGGACCGCGGACCTCTCTTCCGGGTGTCCGTGGTGCGACTCTCGTCTGCAAGTCACGCCCTGCTCGCGACCATGCATCACATTGTGGGTGACGCTTGGTCCACGGCCGTCCTGATCCGTGAGGTGTCGGCGCTCTATCCGGCGTTTGCCCGTGGCAGCGTCTCGCCGTTGCCGGAGCTACCCGTGCGTTATCGCGACTGGGCCGCGTGGCAGAGACGCTGGCTCGACAGCGCGGCGGCAGCCACATCGCTCGGTCACTGGCGGCAGCGTCTCGCCGGCGTTCCGGCCCTGCTGAACCTCCCGTCCGATCGCCCTCGCCCTGCGGTCCAGCGCTACCGGGGTGGCCGGGTTCCGATCCATCTGTCGCGCCACCTGGCGTCCGACCTCGAAGCTCTGGGCCGCCGCGAGGGCGCGACCCTATTCATGGTCCTACTCGCCGGGTTCATGGCCCTGTTGCACCGCGAGACCGGCGAGGTCGATCTGCCCGTCGGGGTGCCCACGGCCGGGCGCAGGCACCTGGAGACGGAAGGGCTCATCGGCCTCTTCGTCAACACGCTGGTGATGCGTGGTGATCTGCGGGGAGATCCGACGGCGAGCGAGCTGCTGGCCCGGGTTCGCGCCCTGGTTCTCGAAGCGGATGCCTACCAGGCGCTCCCTTTCGAGAAGATCGTCGAAGCCATTCAGCCACAGCGCAGCTTGGCCCACTCGCCCCTTTTCCAGGTGATGCTCGTTCTGCAGAACGCACCTCGCGAGACACTTGAGCTGCCAGAGCTACGGCTTCGTTTGCTGCCGGGGGATACCCGTGGCGCCAAGTTCGATTGGACGCTGTCGCTGGTCGAGGGGAGAGAGGGGCTCAGGGGGATGTTCGAGTACAACAGCGACATCTTCGATCGCGCGACCGCGAAACGGGCCGTCCTCGGCCTGGAGCGCCTGCTTGCCAGCCTGGCGGCGGACCCGAGCCGCAGGATCTCGGAGCTCGCTCTACTGAGTGAAGCGGAGCGGCATCAGTTGCTTGCGGAGTGGAACGACACCCGGAGGCTCTATCCCGATCGAAGCTTGCTGCACGATGCCATTGCGCGGCAGGCCCGCCTCGATCCGGATCGGATCGCCCTCGAATACGAGGACGCCTATCTTTCCTATCGCGACCTCGACGGGCTGGCGAACCGCCTCGCCAGCCGGCTCCGAAGGTTGGGGGTGGGCCCCGGAGCTCTGGTCGGAGTCTTGATGGAGCGCTCGGACGCGATGGTCGTGTCGCTCCTAGCGGTGCTCAAGGCGGGAGCTGCCTACGTGCCGTTGGATCCGACCTATCCGGCTGAGCGCCTGGCCTTCATGGTGGAAGATTCGCGGGTCGAGGTTCTCCTGACTCAGCGACGGTTCGCGGAGGGTCTTGCGCAGACGCACGCGCAGATCCTCGCCGTCGATACGGAAGAAGCCGGTCTAGCCGGCGAGAGTCCAGAGGCCCCGGAGATCGCGCTCAGCGACGAGGACCTCGCCTATGTGATCTACACCTCCGGCTCGACCGGCAGGCCCAAGGCCGCGATGAACACGCACGGCGCGATCCGCAACCGACTGCTTTGGATGCAGGATGTCTTCGGCCTGACTGCCGAAGACCGGGTGTTGCAGAAAACTCCTTTCAGCTTCGACGTTTCCGTTTGGGAGCTCTTCTGGCCCCTGATGGTGGGGGCGCGCCTCGTGATCGCTCGGCCGGGAGGGCACCAGGACACCGGCTACCTGGTCGAAAGAATCGTCTCCTCCGGAGTTACGACCCTGCATTTCGTGCCCGCGATGCTCCAGGCCTTTCTTGACGAGCCCAGGATCGAGCGTTGCGCCTCTCTGCGGCGCGTGATCAGCAGCGGCGAGGCACTTTCGAATGTCACTGCCCAACGCCTCTTCTCTCGCTCGGATGCCATTCTGGCCAATCTCTACGGGCCGACCGAGGCAGCGGTTGACGTCGCCTCTCGCACCTGCGTGCGGGGCGAAGTTGGTCCATTCGTACCCCTCGGGCGGCCGATCGCCAACACCGGACTCTTGGTGCTCGACCGTAACTTCGCGCCTATCCCCGTCGGGGTTTCCGGCGAGCTCTTCATCGGCGGCGAGGCGGTGGGGCGCGGCTATCTGCGCCGTCCTGACCTCACGGCCGAGCGCTTCGTCCCTGATCCCTGGAGCGGCGCTCCCGGGGCGAGGCTCTATCGCACCGGCGATCTCGCTCGCCTCTTGCCCACCGGCGAGATCGACTACCTGGGCCGCATTGACCACCAGGTCAAGATTCGCGGTTTCCGGATCGAGCTGGGAGAGATCGAGGCCGCCTTGAGAGAGCATTTGGCGGTCCGCGAAAGCGCCGTGCTGGTGCGCGAGGATGTTCCGGGCGATCGTCGTCTGGTGGCCTATCTGGGACTGGGCGAGAGCCCGGCTCCTCCGTTGACCGAGCTGCGAGCCCTGCTCGTGCGACGGCTGCCTGAATACATGATTCCGACGAGTTTCGTGATGATGCATGCTCTGCCGCTTTCGCCCAACGGCAAGCTCGACATCCGTGCGCTCCCGCCACCGGAAGCGGTACCGAGAAGCGCGGGAGCCCCTCCGGAAACTCCCACTGAGCAGGAGGTGGCCGGGATCTGGGCCGAGGTGCTTCGTCTCGAGACCATCGGCCGCGACGACGATTTCTTTGCCCTCGGTGGGCACTCGTTATTGGCGACCCAGGTACTCGCTCGTTTGCGCAGCCGTCTCGGCGTCGGGCTTTCTCTCGGGGAGTTCTTCCAAGGTCCGACGGTCCGGGTTCTGGCAGAACGGATCGAGGAGGCGTTGCTCGCCCAACTCGGGGACGACCGTGTGGACGAGATGCTGTCGCTGCTCGAAGGGTTGGACGACGAGCAGGCGGCGGCCCTGCTGACGACGAACGACGACGTGATCAAGTCCGTCGTGATCGAGGAATGAGGAGCAGCTTTGCCACCGACCGTACAGCAGAAGTTTGACGAAATGGCGGAGCTCTTTGCTGGCGCTGCCGCCGTCGAGGGAGCGACCGGGGTTGTGTCCTACGGCGAGCTGCGCCGCCGTGCCGATGCCGTTGCTGACCGGCTCGTGACCTCTCGCATACCGCGGGGCGCGAGAATCCCGATCCTGGTCAACGACCCGGCGGATCTGATCCCCGCCGTGCTCGCGGTGCTCAAAGCAGGTTGCATCTTCGTTTCTCTCGACCCGAGGCTTCCAGACGCCCGACTGCGTGCCATCGTCGCTCAGGTGGAGCCGGCGTGCTTCATTACCATGCAGGCGTTATCAGCCCGACTGGCCAGATTTCTGCCTGAAAGTCCGGGAAGATCCCTGGCCGTCTGCCTGGACGCGGTTGAGATTGTCACTGAGGGTCCTTTCGACTTTTTGCCCGCGGCTGCAGGAGACTCCTCGCCACTGCCAGCGCGCTCCGAGCCGGACGACCCCTGTTACATCTATTTCACCTCTGGCTCGACCGGCCGTCCGAAGGGGATTGTTGGCCGCCTCAAGGCTATCGACCATTTCGTGAGGTGGGAGATTGGAGCGCTCGGGCTAGGGGCTGGATGCCGGGTGAGCCAACTCGCCGGGCCCGGATTTGACGCCTGGCTACGCGATGTCTTCGTGCCGCTCTGCTCTGGCGGTACCGTCTGCACTCCAGAAAGCTGGGATCTGGCGAGCGATCCGGGCCGACTGGCGCGGTGGGTCGACGAGCACCGGATCGAGGTGGTCCACTGCGTGCCATCGGTATTCCGGGCTCTGCTCTCCGCGGCCGAGGGGCTGCGGTTCGCTGCGTTGCGCCAAGTACTGCTCGCCGGGGAGCGTCTGCTGCCGCGCGATGTGAGGCGCGCGCTCGAAGTCTTCGGCCCAAGGGTCAAGCTGGTCAATCTCTACGGGCCCAGCGAGACAACGATGACCAAGCTCGCGTACTTCGTCAAGCCGGAGGACGCCGGTCGTGCCGCGATCCCGATCGGCCGGCCGATCCCGGGGGCTCGTGCGGTGCTGGTGAACGAGCAGCAGCGTCCTTGCGCACCGGGAGAGACGGGCGAGATCCTCATCCGGACGCCCTTTCGTTCCCACGGCTATCTCGGCGACCGGGATTTGACCCGACGGGTCTTCATCTCCAATCCGCTCAGTGACGATCCGGATGACCTTGTGTTCGTGACCGGCGATTTCGCGCGCCTGCTGCCGAGTGGCGATTTCGAGTTCCTGGGGCGGCGCGACGACCAAGTGAAGATCAACGGAATACGCCTGGAGCTGGCGGAGGTCGAGGGGTGCTTGCGTGAGCACCCCTCGGTACGCGATGCCGCCATGCTGCCTTTCGAGGGGCACGATGGTACGACTCTCGTTGCCGCCTTCGTCGTGCTCGGTGAAGAGATCGATACCGCTGCCTTGCGGCGGTTCTGTGCACTCTGGCTGCCGGAGACGGCTCTTCCGGCACAGATCGTAAGGCTGGAGCAACTCCCCCGTACCCACAGCGGCAAGGTCGACTTCGCCGCCCTGCGCAAGCTTGCCATGACGATGGATCGTGGTGAGGGCAGAGCAGCTCTCGACGAAGTCGAGTCCCTGCTCGCCGGGCTTTGGGCGAAGGGTCTCGGGGTCGAGCAGGTTCTGCCTGGCGACGACCTTTTCGCCCTGGGTGCCCATTCGTTGCTCGTCACGCGCCTGACTGCCAGCATCAATCAGGCTTTCGGCATCGACCTGCCTCTGCGCACCGCCTTCGAGCGACGTACCGTCGCCTCCCAGGCGGAAGCAGTGCGGTCGGCTTTGGGCGGCGAACGCCTTCCCGCGATCGAGCGGTTGCCTCGGGACCGCGGACTGCCTCTCTCCTTTGCCCAGGAACGGCTCTGGTTCATGGTGCGCCTGGCGCCCGGAAATCCTTCTTACAACACCTCGCGTCCACTGCTCCTCGAGGGACCTCTCGAGCTCGGCCTGCTCGCGCGGAGTCTCGACGAGGTCCGTTGCCGACATGAAACGCTGCGCACCACTTTTCGAGAAGTCGCCGGCTGTCCGGTGCAGGTCGTCGAGCCCTTCCAGCCGACATCGCCGCCCCCGCTCATCGATCTCAGTGCTCTGGCGACCCATGTTGCGGAAGCTGAGGCGCGAAGACTGGCCTGCGCGAGCGCACGGCGGCCTTTCGATCTCGAGCGCGGGCCGCTGTTGCGGGTCACAGCCTTCCGGCTCGCCGAGAGCCGGTGGGTGCTGCTGCTGACCATGCATCATATCGTGAGCGATGGCTGGTCGATGGGGCTGCTGGTGCGGGAGACCGCAACAGTCTATGGGGCGCTGGCGACCGGCCGCTGTGCGCGGCTCGCCGAGCTGCCGGCGGGCTACGCTGACATCGCCGTCTGGCAGCGCTCCTGGCTCACTGGCGCGCGCCTGGAAAGACATCTCGACTTCTGGCGCCGCGAGCTTGCTGGCGCGCCGCCTTTCCTTGAGCTGCCCACGGATCACCGGCGGCCGGAGTCCCCCAACTTCCGCGGCGGCATGGTGACTCGGCGGTTGTCTGGTGAAATTACGTCTCGCCTGCTCGATGTGGCACGGGGTGAAGACGCCACCCTCTTCTTGACGCTGCTGGCGGCCTTCGCGGTTCTCCTCCGCCAGTGGGCGGAGCAGGACGACCTGGTGCTGGGGATTGACCTCCTTGGCCGCACCCAAGTCGAGATGGAGGGACTCATCGGCTATTTTTCAACCCAGCTTCCGGTCCGTATCCAGCTCATCGGAGACCCGACGTTTCGCCAGTTGATCGCGCGCGTCCGAGCGTCTGTTCTAGGCGTCTACGCTAATCAGCACCTGCCATTCCAGCGGCTTGTGGAGGCGCTGAGACCTCCCCGCGATCCGCGTCGCAATCCCATATTCCAGGTGATGTTCAGTTATGTGGAGCGCCAGCGATCGAGGCTTGATCTCGGCGGCGTCGCAGTCACTGCGTTCCCGATTGAAACCGAGCGGGCTCGTTTCGATGTGACGTTATATGCGGTACTCGAGGAGGGAGAGCTCTCCTTTCAATTGGAGTACAGCCGTGACCTCTTCGAAGAATCCTCGGTTGCCGTGCTGCTCGCGCGCTTCGAAGCGTTGCTCGGGCACCTCTCGGCTCACCCGGAAGAGAGGGTGAGGGGGATCGCCTGGTCCAGCACGCTCGAGAAGGTGGCGCGGGAGAGCCGCCGGCAAACGCGAGAGGGTCTGAACCGTGAGCTCCTCCGGCGGGTACAAACGACCTGGTCATCAGAATTTCCCCTTCAAGAGGCCCGGCATCGGGAGTAAGGAGTTATCAATCAAACAGATTGAAGGTTTCCGTCTTTCGCCGCAGCAACGGCGAGCCTGGCTGCTTCAAGGTGGAGAACCGCCGCGGGTCAGCCGAATCATCGTGCGTCTTGCCGGTCTTCTCGATGACGAAACGTTGGGGCATGCGTTTGCGTCGTTGTTGCGGCACGAGATCCTGCGGACGCGGTTCGTCCGAACACCGGGCGTCCGTCTGCCGCTCCAGGTTGTCGATGACGAAGGCCGCGTCGATTGGCGGCGCCTCGAATCCGCCGGGGGAGATCCTTTGGCCCGACTGGACGCCGAGGCTACGGCCCCGTTCGATCTGGGGACCGGGCCGGTGCTGCGCGGCCGTCTGCTGTCGCTGAGTCCGGATGAGCACCTGCTGGCGATTTCGGCTCCGATCCTGTGTGCCGATGGGGCGAGCCTCGACGCGCTGGTGCGGGAGCTCTTCCTCGCCGCGTTCCAAAGCGGCGGAATGACGCAGGAGCCCTTGCAGTACGCGCAGTTCTCTGAATGGCAGCACCAGCTTCTCGAAGATCCCAACAACGCGTCGGGAGCGGCGTTCTGGCGCCGGTTCGACACGGCCGAGCGAGTCTTCGACCTGCCGCTGGCGCGGAGCGCAGAGGGGACGGCTTCCCTGGCCGCTCACGAGCTGCCGCTGTCGCCGGAGCTGCGGACCTCGGCCGCCGAAATCGCCTCCGATCTCGGCGCCAGCCTGGCGGACGTGCTGCTGGCCGCCTGGCAGGTTCTGCTCTGGCGGCTCACGGGCCGCCGGCCCCTTGTGGGGCGCCTCCACGAAGGGCGCAAATACGAGGAGCTGTTCGGCGGCATCGGTCTCTACGCTCTCTGGTTACCCGTCTTGAACCATTGCGAAACAGGAGTGGCTTTCCATGAAGTGGTGCGCCAGGTCGTGAGCGCGTCAGCCGATGCCGACGAGTGGCAAGAGTGTTACGTTGAGCTCACGGGTGACGGTTCACCGGTCCTTTTCTCTGCGGGTTTCGCCTGGGAGCGCGTCCCGGAGCCTCCAGGATGCCCCGGGCTCAATGTGTCGCTGGTTCTTCGGCGGACGGACCTGGAGCCCTGTACTGTGGCGCTCGCCTTTTTGGATGGTCCAGACGGGCTCCAGGGCAAGCTGCTGTCCGACCTCGGGCGACTCACGCCGGAACAGACGGTGCTCCTGGGGCAACGCTACTTGGCGCTGCTCGCCCGGCTCGTCGCCGATCCGGCGCTCTCGGTGGAGCGCGGTGACCTGTTGACCATGGATGAGCGCCGTCGCCTGCTGGTCGACTTCTGCTCGACGCTGCGCCCCTACCCGCGTGACGCGACGCTGGTCCAGCTCATCGAGCAACAGGTCGATCGAGGGCCCGCGAGAACCGCCGCCGTCTGTGGAGAACAGTCGCTCAGCTACGAGGACCTCGACCGGCTCGCGAATCGTCTGGCGCATCGGCTGCGGCGTTTGGGTGTCGAGGCGGGCACGATCGTCGCTGTCCTGCTCGAGCGGTCTCTCGAATTCCTGATAGCCGTCCTCGGGATCAGCAAGGCCGGAGGCGCCTTCCTGCCGATCGACCCCAGTCAGCCGCGGGAGCGTCTGGGGTTCATGCTTTTGGACGCTGGCGCCGGTCTCGTGGTCACGCGCCGCTCTCTCGCGAGCCTGCTGCCGGAGAGCGCGCGGTCCATGGCGTTGGATGCCGAGCGCGAGGCCCTGCTCGGAGAGAACGCCGAACGTCCGGCTTCGGTAGCAGGACCCGAGAGCCTGGTTTACCTTCTCTACACCTCCGGCTCGACCGGCCGGCCGAAGGGCGTCATGGTGCAGCACCGTGCGCTGGTCAATTACCTGACCTGGGCCGCCGAAACATACGCCATCTCAGCGGGCCATGGCGCGCCGGTACACTCGTCCGTGGGCTTCGACCTGACGCTGACCGCATTGCTCGGGCCTCTGGTCGCGGGACGTGCTGTCACGCTGCTGCCGGAGGAGCCCGCGGTCCAAGAGCTGCACCGGTTGCTGCGCGGGAAAGGCGAGTTCAGCTTGCTGAAACTGACCCCTTCCCATCTGCGCCTGATCGCCTTGTCCTTGACCCCGGAAGAGAGAGCTCGGGCCGCCGCCTGCCTCGTCGTCGGAGGAGAGGCGCTGTCTGCCGACGCCGTCGAGATCTGGCGTCGGCAAGCGCCCGAGGTGCGCATCTTCAACGAGTATGGGCCGACCGAGACCACGGTGGGTTGCTGCGTCCACGAATTGTTGCCGAGTGAGACTCCCACCGGCTCGGTCCCGATCGGGCGGCCGATCGCCAATACGCGGATCTACCTGCTCGATGGCGCTCTGCAACCGGTTCCGGAGGGAGTCCCCGGGGAACTGTTCGTCGGCGGTGACGGCGTGGCGCAGGGCTACTTCGGGATGCCGGACCTGACGGCCGAGCGTTTCGTTCCTGATCCCGTGGGCGATGAACCAGGCGCGCGGGTCTACCGGACAGGCGACCTTGCCCGTCACCTTCCCGAAGGCGTGCTGGAGTTTCTCGGCCGTCTCGACGAACAGCTCAAGATCCGTGGTTACCGGATCGAGCCGGGTGAGATCGAAGCCGCGCTGGGTCAACATCCGCAAGTCCGCGAGGCGGCTGTCGCGCTGTGGGAGCCGGCCCCAGGCGACCGGCGGCTCGTCGCCTACGTGGTGCCGTCCAGCAGCTCTCCGCTGCCGACGCTCCACGAGTTGCGGACGTTCCTGGCGCGTAAGCTGCCGGAATACATGCTGCCTTCGGCGCTCGTGAGCCTCGCGGCGATGCCCTTATCCAAGAACGGCAAGATCGACCGCCAGGCGTTGCCGGCGCCCGATGCAGGACGGCCGGACCAGCGGGCCCTGTTCGTCCCCCCCGACACCGAGACCGAGGTGGAGATCGCTGCGACTTGGAAGCGCCTGCTGCGTCTCGACAGGATCGGGAGCGACGACAACTTCTTCGATCTGGGAGGTCACTCGCTGCTCGCCGTGCAAGCCCTGGCCGAGTTGCGTGCTCACCTGGGGGTCGAGCTCGGTCTCCAGGAGTTCTTCGCGATGCCGACGGTACGCACCCTGGCGGCCCGCGTCGACGAGGATCTGATGAGCAAGGCTGGCGGTGACCTCGACGGTATGCTGGATCTGTTTGAAGCCATGGATGAAGTTGAAGCCGAGCGCCTGCAGGGTGAAAAACGGCGCGAGGCGGGTCAGGAGAACCGATGAGCGAGACCACGGAAGAAATTCACTCCCGCCAGGAGCGGCTCAACAGGCTCTCACCTGCCAAGCGGGCCTTACTGCTGCGTGCCGTGAAGCAGGGCGCCACGGTGACGGCGGAGGAGCAGAAGATCCAACGGCGGGGTGCGGGGGAGGCCTGGCCTCTTTCTTTCGGCCAGCAGCGGCTCTGGTTCCTGGATCAAATGGAACCGGGCACCTCTCTCTACAACATACCGACGGCCCTGCGATTGATCGGACACCTCGATATCCAGGCCCTCGTTCTCAGCCTCAACCAGGTCGTGATGCGCCACGAGGCGTTGCGTACGGAGTTCCGGCTGGCTGATGGAGGCCCGGTCCAAGTGGTGCTCCCGGCTCTCGGGGTGCCGCTGCCACTCGTCGACCTGAGTGGGCTTCCGGGCGAACGCCGGGAGTCGACGGCAGTCCTGCTCGCTTCTCGAGAGACGAGCCGTGCCTTCGATCTCCGTCGCGCGCCGCTGCTGCGTGCGCTTCTGATCCGCCTGGAGGAAAGGGAGCACATCGCTACCTTGACCGTCCACCACATCGTGAGCGATGCCTGGTCCAAAGGGGTGCTGGTCCGCGACCTGACGACCCTCTACCGCTCGTTGTTGACCGTCGGTGAGACGGCGCCACCGGAGCTGCCGATCCAGTACGCGGATTTCGCCGTCTGGCAGCGCGACTGGCTGTCGGGTGACGAGCTCGAGCGGCAGCTCGCCTACTGGCGTCGGGAGCTCACTCCCGAGCCGCCGGCGCTCGAGCTGCCGACCGATCGGCCGCGACCACCGGTCCAGAGCTTTCGTGGAGCGAGCCACCCCTTCTTCCTGGCCGACCGGCTCACTGCCGCCGTCCAGCAACTCGCCCGGCGCGAGGGCACGACCCTGTTCGTGGTCCTGTTGGCGGCCTTCGAGACGCTCCTCCATCGCTATAGCGGTCAGGACGACGTCGTGGTCGGCTCTCCGATCGCCGGGCGCAACCGGGCCGAGACCGCAGAGCTGATCGGCTTCTTCATCAACACTCTGGTGCTGCGAGCTCGTTTCAACGGCACGCCTGACTTCAGTGAAGCGGTACGGCGAGCGCACCGGGTGGTCATCGCCGCCGCCGATCATCAAGACATTCCCTTCGAGAAGCTCGTCGACGAGTTCAAGCCCGCCCGCGACCTCAGCCGCACGCCGCTGTTCCAGGTGATGCTGGTGCTGCAGAACACCCCGCGCGAGGATCTCGATCTGTCGGGGCTCTCGGTACGCTCCGTCGAGCTGCGGGCGACGATGTCGAAGTTCGACCTGGTCCTTTCGATGGTCGAGGCCGGCGACCTGTTGCGCGGTGGTCTCGGGTTCATGACGGACCTGTTCGACAACGCGACGGTAGCGCGGCTCGCCAGTCACCTCGAGTCATTGCTGGCAGCGGCCGTGGCTGACCCCGGTCAGCGCGTCTCCGAGCTGCCGCTGCTCGGGGAAGGGGAGCGCCAGCAACTTGTGCGGGAATGGAGCGGTGCCGCGTCCGCCGTTCCGCTTGGCGAGTGCCTCCACCAAGCCTTTTCTCGCCAGGTGGCGCTGCGAGGGGATGCCACGGCGGTCGTCTGTGGTGACGTTCACCTTACCTACGGTGATCTTGAGGCGCGGGCCAACCGTCTGGCCCATCACCTCCAGGGTCTCGGCGTCGGACCCGAAGTCGTCGTCGGCCTTTTCCTCGAGCGCTCGGTCGACGCGGTCGTGGGCATGTTGGGCATCGTCAAGGCGGGCGGCGCCTACCTGCCCTTAGAGCCGGGTCAGTCGACCGAGCGTCTCAAGTTCATGCTTGCCGACGCGGGAGCGGGCGTGGTCGTCACCGAGCGCCGTCTCGCCAGCTCTCTGCCTTCTGGTCTCTCCACGGTCGTGCTCGACGAGGACGGCGAGGAGATCGCCGGCCGGCCGGCGACCCCTCCGGTCGTCGTGACCACCCCACAGAGCATGGCGTACGTCATCTATACGTCTGGGTCGACCGGCAAGCCCAAGGGGGTTGTCGTCCCCCACTCGAACGTGACGCGGCTCGTGGCGGTCAACGAGCGGCTTTTCAGGTTCACTCCCGAGGACGTGTGGACGGTCTTCCACTCCTTTGCCTTCGACTATGCGGTGTGGGAGCTGTGGGGGGCGCTGCTGACCGGAGGCCGGGCGGTGATCGTCGACTATTGGACCTGCCGCTCTCCGGAGGCTTTCTGCGACCTGCTGCGGCGTGAGCGGGTGACGATCCTCAGCCAGACCCCGTCCGCCTTCCGGCCGCTGATTCCGGTCGAGGCGGCGACCGGACGGACGGACGACCTTGCGCTACGCAGTATCGTCTTCGGCGGCGAGGCCCTGGAGCCGGCGATGCTCAAGCCCTGGTTCGAGCGGCACGGTGACCGCTCCCCACGGCTGGTCAACATGTACGGCATCACCGAGACCACCGTGCACACGACCTTCCGCCCGCTGCGGGAAAGCGATGCGAAAGGCGGCAGCCTGATCGGCGCTCCCCTGCCGGAATGGCGCATCCACCTGCTCGATCCCGCTGGACAGCCGGTCCCTGTCGGCGTGCCGGGCGAGATCTGCGTCGGCGGCGCCGGCCTCTCCCGCGGCTATATGAATAGGCCCGAGCTGACCGCCGAGCGCTTTGTCCCCAACCCCTTCACCGTGGTGCCCGGGGATCGGTTGTACCGGTCCGGTGACCTCGGCAAGCACCGGCCGGACGGCGACATCGAGTACCTCGGCCGCATTGACCACCAGGTAAAGATCCGCGGCTTTCGGATCGAGCCGGGTGAGATCGTCGCCGCACTGATGCAGCACCCTCGGGTGCGCGAAGCCGTAGTCGTCGCTAGGTCCGAGGCCTCGGGCGCGAAGCGGTTGGTGGCGTACATCGTCCCGGGGAAGGGCGGGGCGCCCTCGGCGATCGAGCTGCGGCCCTTCCTCTCCGTCCGGTTGCCGGAGCACATGGTGCCGACCGCGTTCGTGTTCCTCGATGCCCTGCCGCTGACGCCGAACGGCAAGGTCGACCGCCGGGCTCTCCCCGACCCCGAAGGGGACAGGACCGGACGCGAGGCGGCCTACGCCGCCCCCCGGACGCCGGCCGAGCAGGCCCTCGCCGCGGTGTGGGAAGAGGTGCTGCGGATCGAGCGGGTGGGGATTCACGACAACTTCTTCGAGCTCGGCGGTGACTCCATCCTCAGCATCCAGATCGTATCGCGCAGCGCCCGGGCAGGCCTGCACATCACCCCGAAGCAGATGTTTCAGCATCAGACGGTCGCCGAGCTCGCGGTGGCGGCAAGCTCTGCCACGGTGCTCACCGCCGAGCAGGGGATCGTAACGGGTGAGCTCCCGCTGACGCCGATCCAGGCCTGGTTCTTTGAGCAGTCGCCTGTGGAGGCGCACCACAACAACCAGGCAGTGATGGTCCAAGTCAAGGACGAGCTCAATCCCGCGGTGCTGCCGGTCATCGTCACGAGGTTGCTCTCGCATCACGATACGCTGCGGCTTCGGTTGGAGCGGAGTGAGGGCGGGAGTTGGCGGCAGCTCATGCCCGCCATGGACGGGGAGCCGCCGTGCTCGACTCTCGACCTCTCGGCGCTGCCCGAGAAGCTGCGCCGAAGTGCTCTTGAAACCGCTGCCGGCGAGGTTCAGGCGAGCCTCGATCTGACCGCGGGACCGCTCGTCCGTTTCCTCCTTTTCGATTACGGCCAGCCTGAACCGTCTCGCCTGCTCATCGCGGCCCACCACCTGACGGTCGACGGTGTTTCCTGGCGCATCTTGCTCGAAGATCTGGCGCAGGCATGTCGAGACGCGCGCGGCGGCGGATGGGTCGCGCTGCCCCCCAAGACCACGTCCTACAAGGCCTGGGCGGAGCGGCTGACTTCCTACGCCCGTTCATCCCGACTCAGTGGACAGCTCGACTTCTGGGCCGGAGCGGCACGATCGGCCTGGGCGCCGCTGCGGCTCGATCATCCGCAGGGAGAGAACTCGATCGCCTCGACCCGCAACGTTTCCGTGGCGCTGGAGGTTGACGAAACCACGGCGCTCTTGCAGGAGGTGCCGAAGGCCTATCGCACCCAGATCAACGACGTGCTGCTGACGGCCCTGGCCAGGACCATGGCTTCCTGGACCGGCTCGGGGTGCCTGCAAGTCGACCTCGAAGGGCATGGTCGCGAGGACCTGTTCGAGGACGTCGACCTGTCGCGCACCGTCGGCTGGTTCACCAGCATCTTTCCTGTCCTGCTAGACGTCGCGGGGGCCGCGGGTGCGGGCGAGGCGCTCAAGGCCGTCAAGGAGCGCCTGCGTGCGATCCCCGACCGTGGGATCGGCTACGGCATCCTGCGCTACCTCGGGGCGGGCGAGGCGGCGGCGACGCTCGCCGGCCAGCCTCCTTCCGAGGTCAGCTTCAACTATCTCGGCCAGCTCGATCAGGTATTCGAGGCCGAGGGGCCGTTGGCGCCCGCCCGGGAGAGCCGCGGGCCGCTCCAGAGCCCGCGGCAGCGCCGCCGCTACTTGCTGGACTTCGGCGGCCGAGTGGTCGGCGGCCGACTCCACCTGAGCTGCGCCTATAGCGAGTCCCTGCACGACCGGGAGACGATCGCGCGGCTGATCGAAAGCCTGCGCGATGAGCTGCGCGGCCTGATCTCCCACTGCACCTCGCCCGGCGCCTTCGGCGTCACCCCCTCGGACTTCCCCCTCGCCAGGTTGGAGCAGGCGGTGCTTGACCGGCTCGTCAGCGGCTTCGACGTCGAGGACATCTATCCGCTTTCTCCTCTGCAGCAGGGCCTGTTCTTTCATGCGGTCCATGCCGCGGCTTCTGCGAGCTACCGCCAACAGCTCTCCTGTGTCTTCAAGGGAGAGCTGGACGCCGCCGCCTTCACCGCCGCCTGGCAACGGGTGCTCGACCGCCATCCGATCCTGCGCACCTCTTTCGTCTGGGAGGGTCTCGACCGCCCGCTCCAGATCGTCCACCGGCGCGTCGAGCTCGCTCTGCATCAGGAGGACTGGAGCGGTCTGCCGGCCGGCGAGCAGCGGCGGCATCTCGATGCCTTCGTCGCGGCGGACGGGGAGCAGGGCTTCGACCTTCAGCGCCCACCGGTGATGCGGCTGTCGCTGCTGCGTCTGAGTCCACAGGTTCATGCCTTCGTCTGGAGCTTCCACCACATCCTCTGGGACGGCTGGTCGTTTCCGATGCTCATCGGCGAGGCCTTCGCGCTCTATCGGGCACTGTCGAGCGGGGAGGGCGAGGCCACCTTGCTGGCACGGCGCCCCTACCGTGACTATATTGAATGGATCGAGGGGCAGAGCCTCGACGCGGCCCAGGACTACTGGCGGGGGCTCCTGCGTGGCTTTACCGCTCCGACGCCCTTGACCGCCTCGCTGATCCCCCCCGAACATCCTGAGGAGAGGGGGTTCCATCAGGTCCGCCACTTGGTGTCCATCGCGACGACCACCAAGCTGCAGGCGCGGGCGCGGCGTCAGCAACTGACACTCAATACTTTCGTTCAGGGCGCCATGGCGGTGCTGCTCGCCCGCTACACGGGAGAGCATGACGTCGTCTTTGGAGCGGTATCTTCCGGCCGCTCTCTGCCGCTGCCCGGCATCGAGCAGATGGTCGGTCTGTTCATCAATACTTTGCCGGTACGGATCGGCCTGCCGGCGACGGCCGAAGTCGGCGGCTGGCTGCGGGCGATTCAAGCGGAGCAACTTGAAGCCCGTCAGTACGAGTACAGTCCGCTGCCTCAAGTCCAGACGTGGAGTGAAGTGCCGCGCGGGCAGGCCCTGTTCGAGACGATCCTCAATTTCGAGAACTACCCGATCGACGACTCCATGCGCTCGGCCGGAGGCGGCGGACTACGGATTTCGGATGTGCACTTCCTCGAGGCCACGAGCTACCCGCTCGCAGTGATGGTGACACCGGGGACGCAACTGTCGTTCCACACCCTGTACGACCCGTCCATTCTCGACGAGGCCGGCGTGCGACGCCTGCTCGGTCATCTCGAGAACTTGCTGACGGAGCTGGCGGAGGAATGGCCGGCCCGGCTGCGCGATCTCAGCCTGCTGAGCCCCGCCGAGCGCCAGCAGATCGCGGTCGAATGGAACGACACCGAGGCGCCCTTCGAACGCCACCGGCTGCTGCACGAGCTGTTCGAGCGGCAGGTCGCGCGTGCTCCCGAGGCGGCGGCGGTGAGCTTCGAGAACGAGAGCCTGACCTACGCCGAGCTCAACCGGCGGGCCAACCGGCTGGCTCATCTCCTGCGCCGGCTCGGGGTCGGCCCCGGCGCCACGATCGGCATCCACCTCGAACGCTCGGCGGAGATGGTGGTGGCGCTCCTCGGGATCTCCAAGGCCGGCGGGACCTACGTACCGTTGGACACCGCCCTGCCGGTGGCCCGCATGCGCTGGATCCTGGGCTCCCTCGCGAGCTCCTGGCTGGTGACCCAGGCGCGCAGGCTCGCGGCGCTGCGCGAGATCTTCCCCGCGCTGCCGGCGCTCTCCGATGTCGTCTGCCTCGACGAGGAGGAGCCGTCCGCCGTCGCCGGGCCCCGGATCTGGACGGCGCGCGACCTCGCGCTCCTGCCGGCGTCCGATCCGGCGCCGCTTGCCAGCTCCGAGGATACGGCCTACATCATCTTCACCTCGGGCTCGACGGGCACCCCCAAAGGGGTCGTCGTCCGCCATTCCCCGGTGATCAACCTGATCGAATGGATCAACCGCACCTTCGCCATGGGACCCGCGGACCGGGTGCTGTTCATCACCTCCCTCTCGTTCGACCTCTCGGTGTACGACGTCTTCGGGCTGCTCGCCGCCGGGGGCTCGATTCGGGTGGCGTCGGCGGCCGACCTGCGGGAGCCCCAGCGGCTGGTTGCGCTGCTGGTCGGCGATGGGATCACCCTCTGGGATTCGGCGCCCGCGGCCCTGCAACAGCTCGTGCCCTCGTTCCCGGCGGAGCCGGCCCGGGAGAGCCGCCTGCGCCTCGTCTTCCAGAGCGGCGACTGGATCCCCGTCGCGCTGCCCGGACGGGTGCGCGCCAGCTTCCCGGCCGTCGAGGTCATCGCCATGGGCGGCGCCACCGAGGCGACCGTGTGGTCCAACTTCCACCGCACCGGGGATCCCGATCCACGCTGGGTCAGCGTCCCGTACGGAAGGCCGATCCAGAACGCCTGCTACCTGGTGCTCGACGAGCGGCTCGAGCTCTGTCCGGTCGGCGTGCCCGGGGACCTCTACATCGGCGGCGACTGCCTAGCCTCCGGCTACTCGCAGGAGCCCTTGCTCACCGCCAATCAGTTCATGCCGGACGGCTTCCGGGACCGGCCGGGGGTGCTCTACCGGACGGGCGACCGCGCGCGCTTCTGGCCGGACGGCAAACTCGAGTTCCTGGGCCGTCTCGACCACCAGGTGAAGATCCGCGGGTTCCGCATCGAGCTCGGGGAGATCGAGGCGGTGCTCGGCGCCCAGCCCGGCGTGCGCGACGCCGTCGTGATGGCGCGCGAGGACGAGCCGGGCCACAAGCGGCTGGTCGCCTACGTGGTGTCCGACGGTGGGCCGGTGCCGCTCGCCGGCGATCTGCGCGCCGCGCTCCTCGAGAAGCTCCCGGAGTACATGGTGCCGGCCTTCTTCGTGCCGCTCGACGCCCTGCCGGTGACCAGCAACGGCAAGCTCGACCGCAAGGCGCTGCCGGCCCCGGAGGTCGAGGGGGGTGTGCAGGGTACGGACCTGGCGGCGCCGCGCACGCCGGTCGAAGCGGCCCTGGTGGCGATCTGGTCCAAGGTGCTGCCCGTCAAGCGGATCGGTGTTCACGACAACTTCTTCGAGCTCGGCGGCGATTCGATCCTCAGCCTGCAGATCATCTCCCGCGCACACCAGGAGGGGCTGCACCTGACCACGGTGCAGCTGTTCGAATTTCCCACCGTGGCCGAGCTGGCGGAGGTCGTCGGCCTCGAGGCGGCCGCCGTTGCGGAGCAGGGCCCGGCTGTGGGGGAGGTTCCGCTCACCCCGGCGCAGCACTGGTTCCTCGCCGGCGACCTGACCGACGCCCATCACTTCACCCTTTCTGTCCTGCTCGAATGGGACGGCGCGGAGCCGGCCCCGGTCGCGCGGGCGGTCGACTCGCTGCTGGCGCATCACGACGCCCTGCGGTTGCGCTTCGTGCGGGAGGCGGACGGTGGCTGGCGACAGTTCCATGGCCCCTCACCGGTCCACGGGTCATTCCTTTGCGTGGATCTCGCGGCCCTGCCCGAGCCCCGGCGGCGCGGGGCCCTCGAGCAGGCCGCCGCGCAGGTCCAGGGGAGCTTCGACCTCGAGAACGGCCCCCTGCTGCGCGTCGCGCTCTTCCGCCTGGGGAGAGGCGAAGCGTCCCGCCTCCTGCTCGCCGCCCACCACCTGGTCGTCGACGGTGTATCGCTGCGCCTCCTGGTTGACGATCTCCTGGCAGCAGCCGTCCGTTCGGCGTCCGGCGCCGCGGTCGAGCTGCCGCCGAAGACGACCGCGTATCAACGCTGGGCCGAGCGGCTGGCCGCCCACGCGGCGACGGACGATCTCCGCCGGCAGGCCGATTTCTGGCTGCATTCAGGCGAGGCCGCCGCGCCGCTGCCCCGTGACTTCGTGGGCGGCGCCAACCGTGTCGCCTCCCAGCGCGCGGTGTTCGTGGCGTTGGAGGCCGACGAGACGGCGGCCCTGCTGCTACAGGTTCCGCGCGCCTATCGCACGCAGATCAACGACGCGCTGCTCGCCGCCCTCGCCGAGGCGTTGGCATCGTGGACGGGCTCGCGCCGCGTCCTGGTGGATCTCGAGGGGCATGGCCGCGAGGAGATCGCCGGCGAGAGTCTCGACCTGTCGCGCACCGTAGGCTGGTTCACGAGCTTCTTTCCGGTCCGCCTCGATCTGGCCGGCGCCGAAGGTCCCGGAGGAGCGCTCAAAGCGGTGAAGGAGCAGCTGCGGGCGATTCCCGGACGGGGCCTCGGCTTCGGGCTGCTGCGCTACCTGGGGGAGCCGGAGATCGCCCGGCGGCTCGACGCCATGACGCCCGCCGAGATTCTCTTCAACTACCTCGGCCAGCTCGACCAGGGATCGGCCACGGCAGCAGCCGCGCTGCGTCCGGCCCGCGAATCCGCGGGGCCGGGGCAGAGCCCGCGCCGCCTTCGCCGCTACCTGCTCGATGTCGACTGCCGGGTGTTGGGCGGGCGCCTCGCCGCCTCCTTTCGCTATAGCGACGAGTGCCACCGCAGGAGCACGGTGGAGGAGCTGGCCGAGTCGTTTCGCGGCGCCTTGCGAGCGATCATCGCCCACTGCGTGGCCCCCGGCGCGGGCGGCGTCGCCCTTTCGGACTTCCCGCTGGCCACGCTCACGCAACGGCAGCTCGAAGCCGTGGAGAAGGTCTACGCTCCCCTCGAGGATCTCTATCCGCTGTCGCCGCTCCAGTTGGGGATGCTTTTCCACACGCTGCGCGCACCCGACTCAGGGGTCTACGTCCAGCAGCTCACCTGCTCGATCTATGGTCCGCTCGAGCCCGAGATTTTCGTTGCCGCGTGGCGGCGGGTCGTCGAGCGCCATGCGATCCTGCGGACCGCCTTCCTCTGGGAGCACCTGGACGAGCCGCTCCAGGTCGTGGCGGCGGCGGTCGAGGTGCCGTTCGAGCGGCTCGACTGGCGCGGCGTTCCCGAGACGGAGCAGGCCGCGCGCTTCGCCGAGCTGGTGCGCGCCGAGCGCGCCCGGGGGATCGAGCTCGGCCGCGCCCCCCTGCTGCGGCTCTTCCTGGTGCGAACCGGCGAGGAAGCCCACCGCTTTCTGTGGACGCACCATCACCTGCTGCTCGACGGCTGGTCGCTGCCGCTCCTCTTCCGTGAGCTCTTCGCCTTTTACGAGGGAGAGCGGCGCGGCGAGCTGCCGTCGGCCGAGCGCCCGCGCCCCTTCCGTGACTTCATCGCCTGGCTCCAGGCGCGCGATCCGAGGGGCGCCAAGGAGTTCTGGCGCAATTACCTGCAAGGCTTCACCGCCCCGACGATCCTCGACGGCCGGCATCGGGCCAGGGCTCCCCAGGGCGAGCCGGAGAGCCGCGACGAGCCCTGGGTGCTGACGGCGGATGGCCTCGCGACGTTGAGCCTCGCCGCGCAGCGGTTCCAGGTCACCTTGAACACCCTGGTCCAGGGAGCCTGGGGGCTTCTACTCAGCCGTTTCGCCGATCAGCGCGACGTCGTCTTCGGCGTGGTCTCCTCCGGCCGCCCCGCGGAGCTGAGGGGGGTCGAGTCGATGCTCGGGCTGTTCATCACCACCGTGCCGGCCAGGGTGAGGGTGGAGGGGCGGGAGCGGGTCGCAGGGTGGCTCCGCGACCTCCAGTCCGAGCAGGTCGCGGCCCGCCAGAACGAGTTCAGCTCGCTGAGCGAGATCCAAGGCTGGAGCGACGTCCCCCATGGTGAGCCGCTGTTCGAGACCATCCTGCTGTTCGAGAATTTTCCTGTCTCGGAGGCCCTGTCCCAGCAACGGATGAGCATCGCGGTGCGCGACGTCCACATGGAGGAGCGCACCAACTATCCGCTCAACCTGACGGTTCTGCCGGGCCGCGAGTTACGCCTGCTGGTCAGCTACGACGCGCGGCGCTTCGAGCGGACGACCATCGTGCGCCTGCTCGGCAGCTTCGAGACGCTCCTCCTTGGCCTGGCGGAGGACGGCGATCGCCGGCTCGACGACCTGACGATCCTCAAGCCGGCAGAGCACCATCAGATCCTCCAGGAATGGAACGACACCGAGGTCGTCTTCCCGCGCGGAGCCTGCATCCACCATCTGTTCGCGCGCCAGGCCGCGGCCACGCCCGGCGCCGTGGCGGTGGAGCAGGGGAGCACCTCGCTGACCTACGGCGAGCTGAACCGCCGGGCCGAGGGTCTCGCCGTGTACCTCCGCCGAACGGGAGTCGGCCCCGAGGTGCGGGTCGGGCTCTACCTCGAGCGCTCGCCGCATCTCGCCGTGGCGGTCCTCGGCGTGCTCAAGGCCGGAGGGGCTTACCTTCCGCTCGATCCGGCATTGCCGCCCGATCGCCTGCGCGCGATGCTGGAGGACGCGGGAGCCGGGATCGTCGTCACCCAGGAGCGCCTGCTCTCCGCCCTGGCGGCGCTGAATCCCGGGTGTACCCTGGTCGTCGATGCCGAGCCACCGGAGCTTGCGCCGGAGCTCGCGGCGCCCTTCGAGAGCTCGCCCGAGAACGTCGCCTACCTGATCTACACGTCGGGATCGACCGGCCTGCCGAAGGCGGTGCTGGTCACCCACCGCAGCTTGGTCAACCACAGCCTCAACGCCGTACGGGCCTATGGGCTGCAGGGGGACGACCGGGTGCTGCAGTTCTCCTCGATCGGTTTCGACATGCTCGCCGAGGACCTGTTCCCAACCTGGCTGGCGGGCGGCACGGTCGTGGTCCCCGCCGGCTGGGAAGCGGTGGCGCCCCGCGACTTCACCCGCTTCGCCGAGGAGGCGCGGCTCAGCGTCCTCAACCTGCCGACGGCGCATTGGAGCGAGTGGCTCGGCGAGTTGGAGGCCGGCGGGCAAGCGCTCCCGCCGTCGTTGCGCCGGATGGTCGTCGGCAGCGAACGGGTGCCGACGGAGCGCGCGGCGCTCTGGCGGCGGCTCTCGGGCGATCGGGTCGCGTGGTGCAACGCCTACGGCGTCACCGAGGCGACGATCGCGGCAGCGATCTACCGGCCGTGCGAGGTCGGCGGGGTGGAGCTCCCTGCCTCGGTGCCGATCGGCCGGGCGATCTCGAACTTTCACCTCTACACTCTCGATCGCTGGCTCCAGCCGGTCCCCATCGGGGTGGCCGGCGAGCTCGCGATCGGTGGCGCCGGCGTGGCCCGGGGCTATCACCGCCGGCCGGAGCTCACCGCGGAGCGGTTCATCCCCGATCCGTTCGCCCGCGAGTCGGGGGCGCGCCTCTACCGGACCGGCGACCTCGTCCGCTATCTGCCGGACGGCAATCTGGAGTTCCTGGGACGCGCGGATCACCAGGTCAAGATCCGCGGGTTCCGCGTCGAGCTCGGAGAGATCGAGGCGGTGCTCGGCCAGTACCAGGGCGTCCGCGAGGCCGTGGTGGTCTTGCGCGGCGACAGTCCCACGGGACCCCGGATCTGCGCCTACGTGGTGCCCGAGGCGGCGGCGCTCGAGGTCGCCGGAGCGGGGGAATTCCTGCGGCGACGGCTTCCCGAGTACATGGTGCCCGCGAGCTTCACCGTCCTCGACGCCCTGCCGCTCACCCCGAACGGCAAGGTGGACCGCCGCGCCCTGCCGGCTCCGGAGACCGTCGCCGCGGCGCGCGCCGGCGACCTCGTGCCGCCCTCGAACGAGGTCGAACGGACCGTCGCGGAGATCTGGAAGCAGGTGCTCGGCCTCGAATCCGTCGGCGTGCACGACAACTTCTTCGAGCTCGGCGGTCACTCCCTGCTGCTGGTCAGGGTCTACAGCAGGCTTCGCGAGCGGTTCCACCAGGCGCTCACCCTGGTCGACCTGTTCCGCTTCCCGACCGTCCATGCCCTGGCGGAGCACCTCGATCCGGAGGGGGCCGCGCCGGTCCGCTCCCGCCCGGGCCTGGCCCGGGCGGCGGCGCGGCAAAGGGCTGCCGGAAACGCCGCCGGCCGGATCGCGATCGTCGGCATGGACTGCCGTTTTCCTGGCGCCGGCAGCGTGGCGGAGTACTGGCGCAACCTGAGCGGCGGGATCGAATCGGTGACCTTCTTCAGCGACGAGGAGCTGATCGCCGCGGGAGTGGAACCGGCGGCTCTCCGGGACCCGGCGTACGTCAAGGCGAAGGGGGTGGTCGAAGGCGCCGAGCTGTTCGACGCCTCCTTCTTCGGCATCAATCCGCGCGAGGCCGAGATCCTGGACCCGCAGCACCGGCTCTTCCTCGAGTGCGCCTGGAACGTGCTCGAGAGCGCCGGCTACGATCCCGACGCCTATCCGGGAGCGATCGGCGTCTTCGCCGGCGCCAGCATGAGCACCTACCTGTTCAACCTCTACTCGCAGCCGGAGATCATGCGGCTGGTCGGGGCCTATCAGGTGGGGCTGGCGAACGACAAGGACTTCCTGCCGATGCGGGTCTCCTACAAGCTCAACCTGAGAGGGCCGAGCCTGAACGTCAACACCGCCTGCTCGACGTCCGCGGTGGCCGTTCACCTGGCCTGCCGGAGTCTGCTGTCCGGCGAAAGCGACATGGCGATAGCCGGCGGCGCCTCGATCAGCCTGCCGCAGACCGCCGGCTACCGGTTCCAGGAAGGGGGCATCCTTTCTCCCGACGGCCACTGCCGCACCTTCGACGTCAGAGCCCAGGGCACGCTCAGCGGCAGCGGCGTCGGCGTGGTGCTGCTCAAGCGCCTCGACGACGCGCTCGCGGACGGCGACACGATCCACGCCGTGATCCTGGGCTCGGCGATCAACAACGACGGCTCGCTCAAGGTCGGCTTCACCGCCCCCAGCGTCGAAGGCCAGGCGGACGTCATCGCCGAAGCCCTGGCGGTCGCCGGGGTCGAGGCCGGAACGATCCAGTACGTGGAGGCCCACGGGACGGCGACGCCGATCGGCGATCCGATCGAGATCGCCGCTCTGAGCCATGCCTTCGCCGGTGGCGTCGAGCCCGGCGGCCGCTGCGCCATCGGTTCCGTGAAGAGCAACTTCGGGCACCTGGACGCCGCGGCCGGCGTGGCCGGACTGATCAAGACGGTCCTCGGGCTCGAGCATCGCCAGATCCCGCCGAGCCTGCATTTCGAGGCGCCGAACCCTGAGATCGGGCTCGGCTCGACCCCGTTCTTCGTCAACGCCGGGCTCGCCGAGTGGCCGACCGGAAGCACCCCGCGGCGCGCCGGCATCAGCTCCTTCGGCATCGGTGGGACCAACGCGCATCTGGTCCTGGAAGAGGCTCCGGAGCCTTCTCTCGCCGCCGAGTCGCGGCCCTGGGAGCTCCTCGTGCTGTCGGCGAGGACGGAGTCGGCGCTCGCCACGGCGGCGGACAACCTGGCGCGGCATCTGGAGGAGAACCCCGGGCTCGCGCCGGGCGACGTCGCCTTCACTCTGCAGGCCGGCCGCAAAGCCTTCCCTCACCGGCGGGCGGTGGCATGCCAGAGCCTCCCGGAAGCCGTCCAGGCACTGCGCGCCGGCGATCCGGGCCGCGCGCGGAGCGCGGTCTCCGGCGGCGGCGACCGCCCGGTCGTCTTCATGTTTCCGGGCCAGGGCACGCAATACCCGGGTATGGGTGAGGAGCTCTATCATCTCGAGCCCGCGTTTCGCGCTGAAGTCGACGCCTGTGCGGCGCTGCTCGAGCCGCACCTGGGTTGCGACCTCCGGAGCGTGCTCTTCCCTGCCGGCGGGGCCGGCGACGCCACCGCCGCGGCGCGGCTGCAGGAGACCGCCTGGGCCCAGCCGGCGCTGTTCGTCGTCGAATACGCTCTCGCCCGGCTCTGGTCGAGCTGGGGCGTCGAGCCGCAGGCGCTCGTCGGCCACAGCGTCGGGGAGTACGTGGCGGCCTGCCTTGCGGGAGTCTTCACGCTCGCCGACGCGCTGCACCTCGTCGCGTTGCGGGGGCGGATGATCCAGGAGCTGCCGGCGGGCTCGATGCTGAGCGTCGCGCTGTCCCCTGAGGCACTGTCGCCGCTGCTCGGCGGCGAGCTGGGGTTCGCGGCTTTCAACGCTCCGTCGCTGACCGTCGTCTCGGGGCCCGACGACTCCATCGGCATCCTGGAGAGGGAGCTCGCCGCCCGTCAGGTGGAATGCCGGCGCCTGCACACCTCTCACGCCTTCCACTCCGCGATGATGGAGCCGGTCCTCGACCGCTTCGCCGGGGAGGTCGGGAAGCTGGCGCGCAACGCGCCGCGCATCCCCTGGATTTCGAACCTCGCCGGCACCTGGATCGAGGCCTCGCAGGCTACCGATCCGCGCTACTGGGCCGACCACCTGCGCCAGCCGGTTCGCTTCTCGGCGGGGCTTGAGGAGCTGCGGACGGAGCCTGGCCGGGTCTTCCTCGAGGTCGGCCCGGGGCGCTCTCTGACCACCCTCGTCGAGCAGGGGGCGGGAGCCGCCGGGGAGCTGGCGGTGGTGCCGTCCTTGCCGCGCCCGCGGGACCACCGCTCGGAGACGAGAGTGGTCACGGAGGCGTTGGGCCGGCTGTGGACCGCGGGCGTCCGGATCGACTGGCCCGCTCTCCACAGCCGGCCCCGGCGCCGGGTTCCCCTGCCCACCTATCCGTTCGAGCGCCAGCGCTTCTGGGTCGAGCGCCGGCGCGAGCCCGCCGGGGAGACGCCGCGGGCGGGCAGGCAAGCGGACTTGGCCGACTGGTTCTATGCGCCGTCCTGGAAGCGCGCGGCTCCGGTCCCGGTGCTGGCCGCCGGCACGAGGAACGAGCGATGGCTGCTCTGCGCCGACGGCGCCGGCCTCGCCTCGGAGCTCGCCCACCACCTGCAGGCGGCCGGGATAGAGACCGTCCTGGTGTGGCCGAGTGAGCGCTCCACGGCGTCCAGCGAGGGCTACCGGATCGATCCTGGAAGCTCCGACGACTTCTCGGCGCTGCTCGCGGAGCTGGACGGCCGGGGCGGCGCGCCGGCGAAGATCGTCCACTTCTGGACGGCGGCGGGAGAGCCCACCGGGCAGGGCGCGCTCGACCTCGGCTTCCACAGCCTGGTGGCCCTGGCGCAGGCGTATGGCCGGCGAGAGACGCGGCCGGTGGAGATCGTGGTGGTGTCGAGCGGCATCTTCCAGGTGACCGGCGACGAGGCGCTCGAGCCCGAGAGGGCAGCTCTCCTCGGGCCCTGCCGGGTGCTCCCGCGCGAGTATCCGGGCCTGTCCTGCCGCGTCGTCGACCTGCCGCCGCACGCCACCCCCGGCCTGGTGGAGCGGCTCGCGTCGGAGCTCGCGGCGCCGGTCGTCGAGCCGGCGGTCGCCTACCGCGGCACTCATCGCTGGATCCAGACCTTCGACCCGGTGCGGCCGGAGCAGGGCGGCGACGGCCGTATCCGGGAGGGTGGCACGTACCTCGTCACCGGCGGCTTCGGCGGCATGGGCCTGACCCTGGTGGAGCGCATCGCCACGGTGGCGAGGGTGAAGCTGGTGCTCGTCGGGCGCTCGGAGCTGCCGCCGCCGGAGCTTTGGGACCGGCTCGCCGAGTCCGACGCCCGTCTGCGCCGGCGGGTCGCGACGCTCCGCGAGCTCGAGAGGCTGGGTGCCGAGGTCCTGGTGCTGCAGGCGGACGTCGCCGATCGGGTGCAGATGGAAGCCGTTCGGCAACGAGTGCTCGCGCGCTTCGGCGCGGTGAATGGAATCGTGCACGCCGCGGGTGTGCCGGGAGGCGGTCCGGTCCAGCTTGGCACCCGGGAAGCGGCCGTGGCGGTGCTCGCTCCCAAAGTCGAGGGGACCCGCATCCTGGCCGGCCTGTTCGGCGGCGAGGCGCTCGATTTCCTGGTGCTCTGCTCTTCCATGGACTCGATCCTGGGCGCCTTCGGACAGGCGGACTACTGCGCGGCCAACGCCTACCTCGACTGTTTCGCCCACGCCTACGGCGGCGCCACCGGCACCTTCACCGTGGCGATCAACTGGGATGGCTGGCGGGACCTGGGCATGGCCGTCGACGCTCTCGATCGCCTCGGCCGGGGAGCGAGAGCGGACGAGGCCCTGCGGGAGGCGATCCGGCCAGCGGAGGGCGCCGAGGTTTTCGCCCAGGTGCTCGCGGGATGGCGGCTGCCGCAGGTGGTGGTCTCGACGCAGGACCTACGCGGGGTGATCCAACGGGCCCTGGCGGCGGCCCGGCCGGTGGCGGGTCCGGCGGAGGGAGCGCACGTACGGCCGCTCGCCGAGAGCAGCTACGTCGCGCCGCGCAACGCCATCGAAGAGACGGTGGCGGTCATCTGGCAGGAGCTGCTCGGGATCGACGGGATTGGGGTGCACGACGACTTTTTCGAGCTGCGCGGGCACTCGCTGCTCGCCACGCGGGTGCTTACCCGCGTGCGCGAGGCGTTCCAGGTGGAGCTGCCGCTGGTCGCCATCTTCGATGCCCCGACGGTAGCCGGGCTCAGCGAGCTGATCCTGAGCCAGCGGCTCGCCGGGGAGGACGGGCAAGCGATGGCCGATATGCTGGCCGAGCTCGAGCAGCTCTCGGAGGAGGATGTCTCCGAGCTGCTGGCCGGCCATGTCGAGGACGAATCCTCGGATTGAGGCTGGAGCCGTCGATGACCGATCTGCTCCAGCGCATCTCGGACCTCTCGCCCGGCAAGCAGAAGCTTCTGCTCCAGAAGCTCGGCCAGCGCAAGCCGGGCGAGAGCGGCCTGGGCCGCGGCCTGCCGCGCGGGCGTTCCGGCCATTTCCCGACCTCGTTCGGGCAGAGCCGTCTCTGGTTCCTCGATCAGCTAGAGCCCGGCAGCACCGCCTACAACGTCTTCAACGCCGTGCGCCTGCGCGGCCCTTTCGACCTCCGGCTGATGGCGCGGAGCTTGGCCGAGGTGGTCCGCCGGCACGAGGCGCTGCGCACCACCTTCGATATCGTCGAGGGCGGGCCGGTGCAGGTGATCGGGCCGCCGGCTGCCGTCGCCCTCCCGCTCGTCGACCTGGCAGGCCTGTCGGCGCCGGAGCACGACGCGCGGGTCCGGCTGCTGCTGGCGCTGGAGGGGCGCCGCTCCTTCGACCTCAAGCGGGGGCCGCTGCTGCGGGCGATGGTGCTCAAGCTCTCCGCCCTGGAGCATGTGCTGGCGCTCACGGTGCATCACATCGTCAGCGACGGCTGGTCGATGGAAATCCTGGCGCGTGAGCTGGCGGTGCTCTATGGAGCGTATGCGGCCGGCCGTCCGTCGCCGCTGCCCGAGCTGCCGACCCAGTACGCGGACTATGCGGTCTGGCAGCGCGGCCGGCTGCAGAGCGATGTGCTGGCGGCGGAGCTCGCCTACTGGCGCCGCCAGCTCGATGGCGCGCCGCCGGTCCTGGAGCTGCCGGCGGACCGGCCGCGGCCGCCGGTGCGCGACGGCCGTGGGGCGAGCCGGCCGCTGCGGCTGTCGAACGAAGCCCTGGAGAGCCTGGGCAGCCTCGCCCGGCAGGAGGGGGTGAGCCTGTTCATGGTGCTCCTGGGGGCTTTCAAGGAGCTGTTGTCCCGCCTCTGCAACCAGGAGGACGTGAGCCTGGGCAGCCCGATCGCGGGACGCAATCACCTCGAGACGGAGGGCATGATCGGCTTCTTCGTCAACACTCTGGTGCTGCGCACCGACCTCTCCGGCGATCCGCCGCTCCGGCTGCTGCTGGCCCGGGTCCGCGAGGTGGTGCTCGGAGCGCTCGCGCATCAGGAGATGCCGTTCGACAGGCTGGTCGAGGAGCTCAATCCCGAGCGCAGCCTCAGCTACACGCCGCTCTTCCAGGTGATGTTCGACCTCGCGCAGGGCGAGCCGCAGCGGGCGCCCGAGGGCGCCGAGGGCGCCCTGCGGATGACGGCGGTCGCGAGCCGCTCGCTCCACGCCAAGTTCGATCTGTCCCTGGGGCTGACGGCTTCTGGAGAGCGGCTCGCCGGCGTGCTCGAGTACGCCACGGACCTCTTCGACGCGGCCACCGCCGAGCGCCTGTCAGGCCACTTCGAGCAACTGCTGGAAGGATTGGCGGCGGCCAGGGAGCGCCGCCTCTCGGAGCTGTCGCTGCTGTCGCGGCGCGAGATCAGCCAGCTCCTGCTGGAGTGGAACGACACCGCGTCCGGACAGCGGCCCGGCGTCTGCCTGCACCGGCTCTTCGAAGCGCAGGTCGAAAGGAGCCCGGCGGCGACCGCCCTGATCTGGGACCAGGGAGATCTGAGCTACCGCGAGCTCGACGCGCGAGCCAATCGCGTCGCCAGCCATCTGCGAACGCTGGGGATCGGGCCGGACGTGCCGGTGGGGATCTGTGTCGAGCGCGGGCCGCGGCTGCTGATCGGCATCCTGGGAGTGCTGAAGGCCGGAGGTGCCTACCTGCCTCTCGACCCTGCCTACCCGCCGGGCCGCCTGGCGTTCATGATGGAGGACGCCCGGGCGCCGGTCCTGCTCACGGAAACCCGGTGGCTCGCAGCGTCGCCCGCGGCGCGGTGGAAGGTCTGTCTGGACCGCGAAGGGGAGCCTGCCGCCGGCACCGGCGCCGAAGACCGGCCGGAGCCGGCGGGCCTGCCCGAGAGCCTGGCCTACCTGATGTACACGTCCGGCTCCAGTGGCCGCCCGAAGGGGGTGCTGGTCGAGCATCGCGCCGCGGCCTGGTACGCGACGGCCGCTGCGCGCAACTACGGCATTCGGCCCGGCGAACGGGTTCTGCACTTCGCCTCGATCAGCTTCGACATCAGCGTCGAGGAGATCTTCCCCTGCCTCACCCACGGCGCGACGCTCGTTCTGGCCACCGGCGACATGCTGGCGCCCGATCGCTTCCTCCGGAAGTGCCGCGAGTGGGAGGTGACGACGCTCTGCATGGCGACGGCGTTCTGGCACGAGCTGAGCCTGGAGGTCGCCGCACGGCCGGAGTCGTTCCCGCCCGGGCTCCGCCTGGTCTGCATCGGCGGCGAGAAGATGCTGCCGGAGCGGGTGTCGGCGTGGCGCCGCCACGTCGACCCGCGGGTGCAACTGCTCAACAGCTACGGACCGACGGAGACTACGGTGGTGGCCACCCTGTTCCGGATCCCGGAGTCCGGACCGTTGGTGGGCGAGGTGCCGCTCGGCCGCCCGATCGCCGACGTCCGGACGTACGTCGTGAGCCCGGCCCTCACGCTCCAGCCGGCGGGAGCGGCCGGCGAGCTCTGGATCGCCGGCGCCGGCGTGGCGCGCGGCTATCTCGGCCGGCCGGAGCTGACTGCCGAGCGTTTCGTGCCCAACCCCTGGGAAGAGGCCGGGGATCGGTGCTACCGGACCGGCGACCATGTCCGCTGGCGGCCGGACGGCGAGCTCGAGTACCTGGGGCGGATCGACAATCAGTTCAAGGTGCGTGGTTTTCGCATCGAGCCCGGCGAGATCGAGTCGGCGCTGGCCGCCCACCCGCAGGTGGTGGACGTGGCCGTCCTCGCGGGCGCGGAGGTTGCCGGGAACCGCCGCCTGGTGGCTTATGTCGTGCTGGGGAGCCCGGTCGAGCCCGCGGCGCTGCGGGATTTCCTCGCGCGCCGCCTGCCCGAGTACATGGTTCCCTCGGTGTTCGTGGCGCTGGATTCGCTCCCCTTGACGCCGAACGGCAAGGTGGATCGCCGGGCGTTGCCGGCGCCGGAGGCGGCGGTGCCGGCGTCCTCCTACACGGTGCCGGTGACCCCGGTCGAGGAAGTGCTGGCGGGGATCTGGTCGGAGGTGCTGGGACTCGAGCGGGTCGGCGCCGGCGACCACTTCTTCGAGATCGGCGGCCATTCGCTGCTGGCGACCCGGGTCATCTCCCGCGTGCGCAGTGCCTTTGGCGTCGATCTGGCGCTGCGGGTGTTGTTCGAGTTGCCGACGCTGCGGGGCCTGGCGCAGGAAGTCGACGCGGCGCTGCGGTCGGGCGCGGCCGAGCAGGCGCCACCGCTGGTGCGGCGGCCGCGCCAGCCGGACGCGCCGTTGTCTTTCGCCCAGCAGCGTCTCTGGTTTCTCGACCAGCTCGAGCCGGGAAGCCCGGCCTACAACCTGCCGGCGGCTTCGCGGCTTCGCGGCGCGGTGCGTTGCGAGGTTCTGGCGGCGGCGTTGTCGGAGGTGGTGCGGCGGCACGAATCGTTGCGGACGCGGTTCGATTCGTCCGCGGTCGAGGCGCGGCAGGTGATCGCGGCGG